>Ga0247815_10000014_pt1 | contig 211168 bp, 353 predicted proteins | sample UWRJL194509B1_FD_181014 | JGI IMG/M metagenome (GOLD analysis project Ga0247815, IMG submission 181014) | Plant litter microbial communities from Arlington Agricultural Research Station in Wisconsin, United States - UWRJ-L194-509B-1 | ecosystem: Environmental > Terrestrial > Plant litter >...
GTATTTCGGGCCGGACCAATAAAAACTAAACAAATCTAAACAAAGTTGAGCGGCTCGCCCCCGCTCTTTTTTTTGTGCCTGTATCAAAAAATTGCATGCAATATTAATGATTGGGGAAATTGATAGTGTAAGCTATTTGTAAACGTATGTTAGATTTAAACAAACATAAGATATTCAAACTTAGCCTAACCTAAGAATTTAAAAAGTATCTAAAAATTCTAATTAAATGAAACAATGATAGGCGCGGGTAAATAAGTTAGCCTTACCTAAGATTTTTTTTGTTTATCTAATTTTTATTGTTCTTTTGAACACTGTTCTGCAAGAGAGTAATCATTTGAACACCTATTGTTTATTTTTTGAGTTTTATTTAAGATTGGCATATCTATTGCGGCGCATGCCGCATGCCAACGTTTTCTGTTAGACTGAAATTCGTTTAAAATCTTCAGTGGATAGACTATACCTAAAACGCCCCCGGCGCGTCCTAGGGCTATTTCCGGCGATTCTAGCGCGATGTTCATTTGAACACCCATAAAAAATGACATTTTGCACTATTAAGGGTATTATTTATGCGGAATTTCTTTTTCTGTTTTAGTTAAAAAGGTATTGCGGGAATCAATTCAATATGGTTTCCTTTTGTTGTCGGGAGGCACTAAGGCCTTCCCGCCTCGCTAGAAAAAAATAGTCTCAAAAATTATTACCACTATGAATGCTGCACAAGTTGCCAATCAAGCCCTGCTTACCCGCTTCAATACCCGCAATGCAATCGGGTTTTCCGAAATGAAACCGGAAAAAATCGAAACCCTTCCTTGGGACGCGCCTGTGCGTGTTGAGCGTCTGGTGTCCGCATCCGGTATTGCCTCTAATCTCTTCGGGATTATTGCCGAGCCCGAGGGGATGGAAGCTCGCGTGGTGGGACAATACTCCAAAGAAAACACCCTTCTTAAGAACGTGGATGTTATCGCTCAGACTGAGGCGGCGCTTGCCTCGCTTGGCATGACCTATGATCGCAAAATGCGCGTGGTCCGGGAGGGTGGCGGTCTGGAAGTCACCTATACCATCCAAAACTATGACCTTGGCCAGATTGGCCACTCCAAGGCACTCCCGCAGATTGTTATCCGCAATTCATATGATGGCAAATGGAAGCTTTCCGGTGAATTCCGCGTGGTCATGCTGGTTTGCTTGAATGGTCTGGAAGGTATGGCATCGGTCGCCAGCCTTACTCAGAAGCACAGTGCCAAGCTCAACCTTGCGGCCTTGTCGGAATCCATCGCCGGGATCGTGCAAGAAGGTGCCACACACGCGCAATCTCTTCAGAATCTGACTGAGGTGCCGTTCAAGGATGATATTATGGCCTTTAACTTCTTTTCCAACGTGGCACGCTATTCCAAGGGTGCTATCAGCAAGCGCAATGCCGCTCAGATGTTCGACTACTATCTTGCACCGGATGAGAATGAAGCGGCACTTGCGCCTAGCATGTGGAGGGGATACATGGCTGGCACCCGTGCTATGCGCGACTATGCGGAAGTGAGGCCTACCGCCGCACAAGCTGCTAACACTGCGTTCGGTAAGATTGCCTACCTCGCCGCAAACCCTACGTGCTCCGCATGGGCCGGTAAGGCGCGCAAAGAGCTGCTTGCCAAGCCTCCCGCTGACGCTCTGCTCGTGGAGGCGGAAGTGCTGGCCTAACCCCTAGCATCCATCCATGACCCGCGCGTCTAACCGGCGCGCGGGTTTCTTTTTTATTTAATTATTAGGTGTTGACTCTGGCACGGTGCGAGCTATTACTTGGGCATGTCTGACCAATCTATCTCCCGATCCATCCGTCGAATGTTCGCCACGCAAGAGGCGGACAGAAAACTATTCGCCGAATTGGATGCAATAGACCGTCACAATGCCGAAATTGATGCCCGGCGGGAATTGCATGCCATGAGCTACCCACACGCTTGCTATGGCGGGGATTATGGCCCTATCAGGTATGATGAAGAAGGGAACTCAGTCTAAAGCCGCGATCATTTTTATTTATTTTTGGCACGCTTTATGACCCCGCATAGGGCGTGCCAACACCGCATGTTTCTTTCCCGTGCCAAGTTAAGGGTGAAAGACCCCCACCCCATTCCTTGATATTTCGGAAATGTTAAATAAAAAATACGGGCCGGGGGAGGCGACGAATATAACCGCAATCTCTCAAAATCCAAATTATTCAGAAACACAAAAAGCGGTCGCATCAAAATTGATTGACATTATTCAGAAACCATGATAAAACAACCCCATGAAAACTAAACTACATTTATTCTGCAAACCACTAGGATGCACTCTTCAAGAATACCGAACTCATATTGAATCCCAATTTACTCCACTTATGGACTGGTCAAACTATAACGTATATTGGGCAATCTACCATATCGACGGCGACCTCATCCATAACAACCACAAAAAACTCAAACCAATTCCCATACCCGCGCCCGGTGCCGCCATTATTAAACGACTAAAAGATTCTGCGGAATTATTCAGAAACCGTGTAAATACTAATGCCACTAACTAATTAATTTATATGAAAATTGATAAACTATGTAAAAAATGTAATACCGTCCAACCCATTACTGATTTCCCGCCAATGGCCAAATCAAAGGATGGGCACGGTCCTTGGTGTCGCAAGTGTAAGCGAATTGACAGTCGAAATAAATATAAACAAAACAAAGAATACTATATTAAGAAAGCCGCCGAATGGAAAGCCAAACAAAAATGATTGCCGCCGCCCCTTTACCTCCCAATGATGCGGCTAGAATTCCTCAGCCTGATTATGGAGATTTATGGGAGGCCTTTGTCGCTGGTGTAAAATCTGGACAAAAACACCCCAGTGCAACCGAATATCAAATCAACCGTAGCGCGGATGCATATTGTAAGTTTTTTCATTTAACCAAGGATTCTGAGAGTTTTTACGCACTTGGCACGACAAGTGCTTATTCATGTTCATCATGAATTTACAAAATCACGCACTAATAGTTATCGCCTCTTTGTTCTTTCTTTTTGCGCTCGCTCTGTTTCTATAAAAAGAAAAGCCCCGGATTTCCGGGGCTTTTTGTTAAACGGGTATTAGTAGTATATTATTCTTCGTTGCTGCTTTCTGATTGTTCTTCAACAACAAATAATCCTAATTCACTGTTATATACAATGTCCGCGCGTCCTTGTGTAACAGGGGCGCGTAATTTATAGATTGTTTTACTTGCATCTACCAAGTCTAAGCTTTCGTTTACGGCTCCGCCTAATACGGTATTGGCGGAAAATATGTTTTCTATTCTTTGCACTCCAATGTGGTTCATTAAAGCAAGTAATCTTTCTGTGGGCAAGCCCCATAAACGAACATTTACATCAATAAGGGTTGAGGCCAAAAGGTTGGTGGCGGAAGCAACCGTAGAGATAGACCTTTTATAAAAATTCACATCTTCTTCAAGCTGCGTTGTTTCTGGGGCGATTACATTAGGGAGGTTCATATATATTTTTTGTATTGTTTTAATATTACTTTTTAAGCGGTTCTTCTTGTAAGGTTACACCTAAATCTTTTAACCAAGTGTCATACATTGATTCATTTTTATGGTATGCGCATTTTATTAAAGTGATTTTTCGGCCATATATTAAGCCTGCAATTGCAAAGTGCAACCTATCTGTTTCTATCTCTGTATGTTGGCTAGCCAACTTAAGATAATCATTTGGAGTGGGACATATAAACACAGGATCCCCCAAATCATTTTCTATATCTACAAAATAGGATTCTATATCTTTTCTAATATATTTCCCCGCCCCCTTCGTCGGTTCAGGCGAAGTTAATTTAGGAATAGCTAAAGCTAAGTCCGGCATAAGTAATAGATTTGGATGGTTTCCTTTTGCTATTTCAAAAGATTTTTTTTCACGAACGATTAAAAGACTGGCTAAATTTAAATGATCTCCATACTCCTCAATGGATTGTGGCATTACAATAAAAGGCTTGTTTGCTGCTTTGAGGAACTTTCCTATTTTTGAGAACAATTCATTATGCTTCCACCTCCCAGAGACGCCGCCGCCGCCCGCCCAACAATAAATATCACAATCTTCTGAGGGGATCATCGTTTCTATTGGGTAGAACTCGTGCTCTATTCCATGTCTGTTCAACAACATTCGGGTTCCTTGATAAATAAGGCCATCCCCCACATTACATTTTGGAACCAAAATGGCCACTTTTTTATTTCTAAGTATTTTTAATAAGTCCTCCCATTTGCTGTCAGAAATCAGACCTTCTTTTCCGGATTGTAGCCGAGGCATCATCTCCTTGCCGGTTCTATCTGATATTCCTCCAATCGTTCCAAACAACATCTTATCCAAACACAAAAGTTTTAGCTCCGACTTTTCCAACGCCAAATGTAACAGGGATTCATAGCAAAACCCTTGGTCAGAAAGGTCAACAAGTGCCGCAAGTCTATAAGCTATTTCTAAAAAACCCTTTTCTTTCAAAAGTTTTGTGTTGTATAGCACTGCGTGAGAACCATAATAAGGTAAGAGAACTTCTTTTGTCTCTCCGTCTCCTGTAGGGATTATTTTTGTTATCTCTGCTCCCAACAATATCGCTCCGCAATCTTCTGGAAATTCAGGTAAATCTATATTAATATCCACCCCTTCAAAAACTGTTACGTCATCTTCAAGAACCAATACTGGACCTTTGGATTTTTTTATAATCTCCAAATGACTTAAAGAACAACCTCTGATAGCCCTAGAGTCTCTTTTAGTCTCCCAGATAGGGCAAATAGCTCTAAATATTTTGGTCTTCCTTAAAGATTTACGGATATTTCCAATACAGTCTTCTCTATCTATACGTTTGTCGTCGTGGATTATTTGGCATTCGAAATCTTTTAAAAACATAATTCACAATTAATAATACATTTTCCCGGTTTTGTCAAGAAATTACGTCCCAAACATTTGAACCGACATATATTAAAGTGAATGTTCCTAATGATGGAATAGTAGTAGTTCCATTTAGCGTAAGTCCCGTAGGGGATAGGGTAATATCGTAAAGACTTGCATTCCTAATAATAATCCTTGATCCTGTAGGAATTGTCATTACCCCCATTTCAATAGTTGATGCTGATGTATGTGTATGGCGCAGATATTTTCCTATATAATCAGAAGTTAACGATAATGTTGCGCCAGATCTTTCTTCAATTATTTCCGCTTCTATAGATAAGGCTTTTCTCCATTTTGCAGCCCAATTAGATCCTAGTGTTACATTTTCATACCCGCCCGCATCAGGCAAGTAAAAATTACCATTATTTATTTGAAGCGCAAGCTGGTTAAAGCTTTTATCCCATACGCCATCTGTCGCTACGTCTTCTGCGCTATTAAAAAAATGAACTCTTGAATATAGGTATTGAAATTCTTCCCTAAATTGAGCTACAACCGTTTGAGATGGTGGGATAGTCGTCGAAAGTTGAGAAGCAAGAGTATTTATAACAGACGTAAGGATATTATCGGGGATATCAAGCGCGGTTTTCCACGCTTCTTGCCAGTCGCCTTCCAATGTTACAGTTGCTTCGCTTTCGCCAGTGTCCTTTAGAGTGAGTTCACCATCTACAATGGACATCCCATTTTGGGATAAGCTCGTGTCCCAAACCCCATCGGCATATGTTTCTGTGTCTTCTCTGTGGAGATTTTCTATTTTTTGATACCCTTCGGGAGAAAGAAAACCTGCGTCATCTTCAGAAGCTAAGCCATGAGAACCCCCTACAGAGCCAACGTGTGCGTCGAAATCTACTTTATCCGCCTTTTCGTTAAGATCCGAAATTGGTAAAAATTCAATATAATAATTTAATTCTCCAAGTTTTCTTACCCAAAACCTTGTTCTTTCAACTATTTCTGAAGTATCTAAATCAGTTTCTTCATATGTGTAATAAAAGAATTGTCCTGGTTTACCAATAGTCCCTCCTCCATATTCGAAATCTAATTCAAGTTGACCTTCTGCGTCATCACCAGGTTCCCAAATTTCAACCTCATCAATTTCGTTTCCCTCTCCAAACCAAAATTGATCAATACCCGTTCTTCTAATTTCCCATCTGGACTCATCGGAAGACCAAGAGGCGGTTACTCCATTGCCGTCATCATAATATGGTTTTCCATTTATAGTATCTTCGGGAACCTCTTCAAAATAAGTTTCGAATATAGAATCTGCACCGGAACCCGTAAAAGATAATACCCTGTCCTCAACTATAGGTGCATTTAATTCAATGGGATCAGGAATAGAGCCTAAATTATTTTTTGCTTGGGCTTGCTCTTCGCTCGTTAAAATTTGATAGTCATCAAACCTTAAGGCGGAATTATTAATAAATCCGCCCAATATAAAATTGTTAGGAACTAACTGCCAGTAAACCGGACTTTCCTTCAGACAGATAAATAGTTCGTTTTTATAGACGATAACATCCCCTAATTTGCCCGCAGTTCCTACTTCGTTATAGGGTGTTAGTTCTACATTAATCGGCTGCAAATTAGACATATTAATCCATCCAGGATCTTCGTCATAAAAATCATCTGTTGTCGTTTGATATAAAAACGAGGTATCACCAAGAAAAAAATTAATTTGCCATACTTGAAGATCCAAACTGTAAGCTAAAGATATATTGTAGTAAGTTCCTAGCCCATACTCTCCTGTATCGCTATAATTTATTTTGCCATCACTATCAGGTATATCGCTAGTTCCTGCGTTTAAAAGAACAACTTTCGCAAAATATGGCACATCGCCGCCCAAAACGAATCCTTGTCCGCCGTTTACAGGCTCGGAATCCGCTAAAACAGGTTTATTGGTTTTTATATCAAATAAATTTTTTCCCTGCTTTGCAGATAAAGGTCTCGTGGCGGAACTAGAGTCTAGCGCGTCTACGGGAACTATATCAAGAGTATTTCTCCAAGCTGATATCCAAGAAGAAGCCATTGTGACCGTTATCCCTTCTCCGTAAAGGTGAAAATCGCCTCCGACAACCTTTAAAGAGGGCGAGCTTGTTACAGTGTTCCATAATCCTATTGAATAGGACTCAGAAGATGACACATATATAGAATTTATTTTAATTTTATCAGAAGAAGATAAAAATCCATTTTGAGTGGTAGTCGCGGCTGCGTGAGCCGCCCCCCCAGACCCAACGTGTGTCGTATAAACCGATGTATTTAATTTCTGTGCCAATTCTTCTTCAAGGCCGTCAATTGAACTCAAAGATAAGCTCCCTATGGTTTCTTCGACAATTGCTGGCAACTGTTCTTCTATTTCCTCTATGATAGATTCTACAATGGCGCTATCGCTAAAATCTTTTATAGCTTTTGCAAATGTGGGGTAAACCCCGGAATCGGTCGTTACCGTTTCCGTGTCTCCACCATCGGTGAATTTATAGGCTTTGTCCGAAGAACGTATAAACTTTGCGATGCTTTCTGATAATTGACTGATGCTTGGCATATTAAATTATGATAAGAATGATTGGATTTCCGGAGAATCCTCTGAATGGCCGTAAAAATCTTCAATATAAAGCTCTAAAATATCAAAAGCTTCATCCCATTGTTCTGAAAATTTGTGTTGAAAGACAAACCCAATAATATCTAGATCACTATTGGGGATTCCTTGCGGGAAAGATATTATTTCTGACTTAGCCATTTCTATATGCCCTTATTTACACTATTTTTAAAAACGCGCATTAAAAATTAACTTCTCTTTTTAATAAATTGTATGTAATATCTTAATATATGAAGAGTGACACTATTTTGGCAAGTCCCGACGAATCGGGTTGGTATTGGTTTAAAAAGAACAAGAAGTCTGACGTAGTTATTGTTTTTGTAAATGATGACGGAGAGGCAACAGCGACGACAGAAGATGGCTTTTCTTATATTTTAGATGATTTAATTGGTCTATGGAGTCTAATTAACCTCCCGGACGATTTTTAATAAAATAAATTAATAATATGAAAAAAATAATTTTAGCCGCATTTTTCTGCGTATGCACTTTTTCTTGCTCCCAAAAGGTTTCCCCTATTATTGGAATTCCTCCGGCCCCAGCTCAATCTCAGAGTGCCAGACCTAACGTGGAGAAAACCCAAGAGAGAATTGACAAGAGCCTTAATAATAATACCTCTATACAAAAAAATCTAAAGGAGCAAAATGACGCTCTCTTACAACAAAAAATTAATATTTCTGCGGCCCTTGCTCAAGCTGAAAAAATGAAGGAAAGGGCGCTTGCAAAACAAGCCATAACTGAATTAGAGGCCGAAAAGCACATTACGGAAATTAAAGCTATGGAAAGTCGCAATCTTTTTCTTGAGGGTATAAATAAAACAATGGCTGATACAGTTGTAGAACAAGCGTCTGAGTTACAGTCCGCCAAACAGGAGAACTCAAAAGCTCGGGAGCTTTTAATTTTAAGCGATAATGAAAAACTCGCACTTCGAGAACAAAATCTATTTTTATCTAAGTCTTTAGAGTTAAAGAATAAAGAAGTCGTGGACCTTTCAGAAGAAAACAATAAAATTAACCAAAAATTAGCCAATGCAAAGGTATATAAAGGGTGGATTATTGGCGGAGCTTCATTGCTTTTAGTTGGAGGCGTGGTATTTGTCCTTTTAAAGATTTATAGACCTTTTTAATTATTATTTTGCATAAAAATACAAATTAAAGGTATTATTAAATAAGTAAATGTTATTTGACTTCCTTAAAGAACAGTCTGCAAATTTTAATTGGCTTCCCGAAGCTCTGGGCGTTCTCGCCGCAGTTTCTTTGGTGTTTAAGACGGTTAGAAAGTGGATTTTTGCAGCCTTTCGAGCCATATGCTCCTTTTTTACTTCCCCCTCAAAGACATATAAACTGGTCAATGATTTAACAACTAAATTGGCCAATGTTGAAGCAGTTTCAAATAATTCAGCAGGCAAAATACAAAATCTAGAAGATTTAATTGGTTATAATGGTGGGTCCGGCCTAATGGATAAGGTTGGTTATTTGCTAGGATATCAGGCAAATGACTTTTGGTTTCGCGACCAACCCGGATTTATTTGTTCAGAACTAGGGGAAAACTTAGATACAACTCATTGCTATTGTAAGCTTTTAGGGGTTACTAATAGAACCGATTTAAATAATCGTAATTGGCAGGGCTTTGTAGATAAAGATCAGAACAAAGGCTATTACGAAGAATTTTTGGAAGTCGCCAAAAGACGGGAAACATTTCGGCGCACTATTGGGTTTAAAGACTCAAATGGTAATGATACTGGAGTTTGGTTGGTTGTCGCTAATCCGATATCCTCAGATAAGGCAAAAGTGGCAAGATATATTGGATTATTGTATCCCTTTGACCCCACTTCAAAGCAAATAGCGGAAAAATATAAATGGCCGCTTATGCCTCCCTTATAAAAATTCATATGAATAAAAAACAAGCTCGAAAACAGTCTAGTAATAAGGAAGATAAAAGTCCCTACGCTTTTCAGGGTAAAAAGCAAGATTTTAATATACCAATTACAGAAAAAATACCTTGGACTGAAAAACAGTTGAGGTTTAATGAATTAGCTCAAAGTAAAGAATGCAAAATATTATTTGTGTCTGGTGTAGCGGGAACTGGAAAGTCGCTTTTAAGTGTCTATGCTGCCCTTAATGCAATTAATGCAAAGAAGGTCTCAGACTTGGTCTATCTTAGGTCCGCTGTAGAAAGCTCATCAAGTAAGCTTGGTTTTCTTCCCGGAACGGCGGAAGATAAGCTTTCTCCTTATCTTGAGCCCCTTATGGATAAACTTTCTGAGTTAATTGGCGAAGGGAATACACAAGAAATCATAAAAAGACAATTAGTTTCCGCCCGGCCCATTAACTACTTAAGAGGTTGCCAATTTTCTGGTAAGTATGTTATTCTCGATGAAGCGCAAAACCTCACTTTTACTGAAATGCAAACTTTTCTTACGAGGGTTGGCGAATTTAGTAAAGTTATTATTGCTGGTGACCCTATGCAAAGCGATATTGGAAACAGAAGCTGCTTTACAAAGGTTTTTGACTCGTTTGATAATGAAACTGCGCAAGAAAACGGAATCTATACCTTTAAATTTGGTAAAGAAGACATTGTTCGTTCTAAAATATTAAAATTTATTGTAGAAGTATTAGAAAATATTTAATAAAAATCATTCTCATTAGTATTATTATAGTGTATAGAAAACATTATGAAAGTATTAGAGAAGATAAGATTTCAAAAGGAATATGTCGAAAAGCGTATCAAGCCCAAGTGTTTTTTTAATCCAGATGGGTCTGTTGCGGTTTTCGCAATTACTCAAGAAGATCAGTTGGTTCAAAAGTGGGTTTATGAAAAGGGCGCTGCCTTGAAAAACGAAGGTTTTTCTTTAAATAGCGAGACATACGATCAAATTCTGAAATTTATAATGGAAGGCGGCTCCTTTAACGAGGCTCCGCCTGAAATTATTTTAGAACCTGAGGAACAAAAGCCTATCGTTCAAGAAGGCGTTAAAACGCCTTCTCAAGGCAATCGCTCCGAGATTATTGAGTTGTTAAAATCTAAAAAACTTAAAGTGGCAGAACTTCAAGAGATTTTGATTAAAATTTTAGAATTATGAACCTTTATTGTCAAGAATGCGGTTCCAAAAACGTTTATTGTGGAGCGGAAAATAAGCCTATTGAATGTGAAGGTTGCGGAAACTTTTTTGTTACGGTAAAAGTCTCTATTGGGAAAAAAAATAAAAAAGAGGTCGTGGCAAACACTGAATTGGATATTTTTAGCGTTAGTGATCTTGTTGATCTTGTTGAAATTTCAAATATCGAAGAACCTAACCAACCTCGTTCCAGAAAACGTGCGCCAAGACAAAAAAAGAAATAATATGTTTTCATTCGAAGAGAAAATTGAAGAAATTAACTTAGAAATCTCCAAGAGGAAAAATAAGTGGAGACTTAATGCTTTGTCTTATATAGATTTTGAGGACGTTTCTCAGATCTTAAGAATTCATATATTCAATCAGTGGTCTAAATGGGATCAGGCTCGACCTCTGGCTCAGTGGCTTAATAAATTGATATCTAATCAAATAATTAATCTAATTAGAAATAATTATAGCAAGGTTGCTCCTCCTTGTAATAGTTGCGCTTATAATATGGGCGGAAATTCCTGTTCTTATACCCCTAGCGGCGAGAGGTGTAACGATTGTCCGTTGTATAAGGCTTGGTCTAAGAAAAAGAAATCCGCTTACAACCTAAAGCTGGCTGTCTCTTCTGACGCCGAAGATTATATTGAACCAAAGTCTTCTTCTTCCCAATTTGGCGATCAAATTGATTATGACGCATGTATGGAAAAAATTCATCTTTATATGAAACCAAAACTTACTTCCGCTCAATGGCGAATTTATGAGATGCTCATTATTAAGGGCATGGCGGACGAAGAAGTCGCCACGATTCTAAAGCTTAAAACAGTTGAAGAAAAAAGGGGGGCAGGCTATAGGCATTTTGCCAAGATGAGGGAGATTTTTTCTGTTTTTGCGAAGCAAATCATGGAAGAACAAGATATTTTGTATTAATTGTAAAATATGAAGAGGGACGAAAAGGATGAAGTTTATTTTTATGGGACAATTGATCAGTCGAAATATGACCTGACTTTTGTTCAGCAAGATTTTATTAAGAAGAACATAGATAAGTTAGGCTTGGTAGATTTAATGCGAGCCACTTTTAAAGAGGACTCCCTTACAGAGAGAAGTATAGAATACGACCAAATTCGTAAATACGTTGCAAAAATTAAGCGCGGCGTCCCTTCTCCGAAAATATCTCCCGAGCAAATATTGTTTATTGAGAATAATGCTCATGCAATGAAGCCTTTTGAGTTGGCTAAAACTCTTTTCCCCGACAAAGAAGTTAAGCCATTGTCGGCAGAAACTCAAATTATAAGCGATTATTTAAAAGCCGTAGGTATTTCCACAAATGGAGATTCACAAGGGGACGAATATCGTGCTCCAAAAGCCGCCGCATCCTTATGTAAAAAGATAAATTCAGCGGATCAATTAGCTAATTTTGATGCCAACGATTTGTCTCCGATTCAAAGAAAGTGTGTTGATTCTCTTCGTCATTATATGTCATCGGCTAGATTTTCTAGATTTATTACTACTTATGACAAAGAATTAAGAGAACTTTTTGAAGAAGAGTTTATTAAGGCAACCTATAGCAAACACGATTTAAATACTGAAGAACTTAATGCCTATATTAATTTGTGCGCGGAATATGTTCATATGCACCAAATTGTAGAGAGCAAATATATTCTTGACGCTAAAATAAATACTTGTTTGGGGGACACGGAAGACTCTTCAAAGCTATATATGACATATGTTGACTTGGCCCAGAGCAAAGAAAACCAACTAAACAATTGCAAAACCCGCGTTCAAAAGCTTCAAGAATCTTTGAGTTCCACTAGGGCCAAGCGTTTAAAAGACCAATCGGAAGTAAATGACTCGCTTACTAAGTTTGTGGAAGAATGGAAGTCAAAAGAGGGACGGGATCGCGCTCTTGCAATGGCCGAAAGACAAAAGTTATTAGTTATTGAAGAAGTTAAGCGAATTGAGGACGCGGACGAATATATCGCGAATGTAATGGGAATTAGCATGGATGAACTTACCAGAAATTAAATGTCAGTTATGCGGAAAGGAATTTTCGTCTTATGCGGGATTACATGGTCATTTGAGCAAGGCTGAGAAGCTTTCTCAAGAGGACTATTACATAAAGTTTTTTCCGCGTTTCGATTTAAGGAGTGGGAAGCCCATCCCTTTTAAAAACTTCGACGACTATGTAAACCGTAAGTTCGTTGATAAGAGAAGCGAATTTAGTTATATTAAGGAAAATGGTTTCGTCGGGGAATCACGCGAAATCCTTTTAAAGCAATTAAAAGTAATTAAAACTAAAACAAATTACTTCCCCGGCTATGTAGAATGGCGCTCATCTAAGAACATTAGATATGATTGGATGTATAAAGGGGGATTCTTCTATGAGTTTGAAAACGCCGCTCTTACAGACCCTTCAATTGCATTACTTCATAAAGAATCTTTTAATATAGAAGGGGCGCGAAAATTAATTGTAGGTGACTTAGATTGTGATATTCTTGTAGACACAAGGGAGCAAAAGCCTTTGTTCGACGGAAAAAAAACTTCAATTAACGTTGGGGACTATACATTTTCCGCAAAAGGTTATAATTCTATTCATGTGGATCGCAAATCGCAGGCAGATTTTATATCCACTTTCACCAGTGGTCTAGAAAGATTTAAAAAAGAGTGCAAAAAGGCCCAAAAGCTGGGAATAACTTTGGTAGTTTTGATAGAATCTTCTTTTTCTGATTGTTTTAATTATAAACCATTAAGGTTTACCGGCCAAAGAGTGACGGGAGACAGTGCATTTAATGGGGTGCGGCGCATTATTAGAGAATATGGTGTTGACTTTCTTTTTGTTAATGATAGAATTGAGGCTAAACAGTATGTCAAGAAAATACTTTCTAATAAAGATTTAGTTTTAAACTATGATTTACAGTTTTTATATGAGTTGGGAGAATTTTAATTATGTGGACACCGGGATATCATTGTAGGACAGATAAGTTTATCGACACAAATACTAAGTTGTCGGAGATTGAGGGGGACATAACTACAAAAGAGGCTCAGGTTGCTTTTGCGAAATTTTGTTGCGCGAACCCTCATTGGGCCGCAAAGATTTTAATGGGAATTGACTTATATCCTATTCAGGATGTCATGATTAGGGCGATGATGCAAAAGGATTTCTTTTTAGGTGTTTGTGGGCGGGGATTCGGCAAATCTACAATTGCAGGGGTATTCTTGCCCTTATATGCTATATTTAATCCCGGAGTTAAGATAGGAATAACATCACAGACATTCCGTCAGTCGAGAAATATCTTCGAAAAAATCGAAGAAGCCATTGCCTCCCCCAAAGGAAAATTCCTAAAACAATGCCTGAATGGCCCCCCAAAGCACAACAATGATGCTTGGAGCATGAAATTTGGCACATCTGAAATTGTCGCCCTACCGTTAGGCTGTGTAACTGGAAATACCCTTATTCGAACTTCAAATGGTCTCAAACGCATCTCCGCGCTCGAACCAGAAATGCATACATATGAATACGGTGTAACTTATAAACCTTGGAAAAGGGGCTTATGTTGGGCCAATATAGATGAGCAGGTTGATACACTTGACGGTGTCTCACGATGCACAAATGTGCTATATAAAAGAGAAGAGGAGTGCCTTGAGCTTGTCTTGCGCGGGGGATTTGGCCTTCAGGGATCTAAAAAACACAAGGTGTTGGTTTATTCTAAGGATGGAGAGCATCTATGGAAAGAATTATCACGAATTACACTAAAGGATTACGTCGCAATTGATGTCCGCGAAAGATTCTCAAAACAACCAGAATTTAATTTAACTTCCGAAATTGGATATAAATACGGGTGCCAACAAGTATTTTCTAAAGCTACTGATGAAAGAATTTTAAACTGTTCTGAAAATTTCGGGCGTGGGTTCTTTGCGGGCATTTTCGAATCTGCCGGAGAATATTCGAGCAATGGATATGGTAATAAACCCTGTATTTCCGTAGCCATGAAGAGTGAAGATATAGCTAAGGACGTTCAAATTGCGTGCCTGTCTTATGGTTTTGTAATTAAAAGAATGAAAAATAAACTATTTATTACTAAATTTAAACTTAGAAGTTTTCTTGAAAAGTTTCCCACTGTAAAGAAGAATTTAAAAAGTATACTCCCGGATATTCCCACGCCTTCTTATGGAGCCATTAGCTCTTCGGAAGCAGAAAAATATGACAAGGGGTTTATGTTTTGCAAAATCATTAGCAAAAAGAAGCTGGGGAAAGTTCCAGTATATGATTTGCGCGTCCCTGCTTATAATAACTATATCTCGAATGGCTTCGTCTCCCATAATTCCGGGGATAAAATTCGGGGCTATCGTTTTAATTTGCTTGTTATTGACGAACTTTTGCTTCTTTCCGAGAAGGTTATTAATGAAGTTTTAATGCCTTTCATGGCTATTCAGGCTAACCCCCGCGAAAGGCAAAAAATAAGGGATGAAGAAACGGCTATGATTAATGCGGGGGTCATGACTGAAGACGAACGCACAGTATTTTCTAGCAATAAACTTATAGGTCTTACTTCCGCGAGCTATCAATTTGAATATCTATACAAGATGTTCCAAGATTACAAAGACCAAATTTGTGACAAAGAAGCCAAGAATGTTTCACATGCCGTAATGCAACTGTCTTGCGAAATAGCTCCAATTGGTCTTTATGACGAAAAGAATATTGAAATGGCTAAAAAAACCTTTAGTCAGTCGCAATACGACCGAGAGTATATGGCGCATTTTACCGGAGATAGCTCTGGATTCTTTTCCGCCAAGTCTTTACACGCTGTATCCTTAGAAAAGGGAGAGTTTCCAACTGTTTTGGTTAAAGGGGATAGAGTAAAAGACTATATATTGGCTATTGACCCTAACTATGACTCATCAGAAACCTCTGACGATTTCGCTATGTGCCTAGTAGAATTGGATCATGACGCTAGAACCGCAGTGATGGTTCACGGCTATGCGCTTGCAAGCTGCACCCTTCAAGAACGCATGGGATATGTAAAATATCTATTTGATAATTTTAATATTATATATATGATTGTAGATAGAGCGGCGGGAGCTAAATTTATTAAGGATATTAATGATTTAGAAGTTCTTGATTTCAAACTTGGCATCTTTGAGGCCGATTTTGATACCTTCAGTGAGGAAGAGTTGTTTGAAGCTCGAAAAAGCTATTCTAATGACACAAAAGTGAAAAATATAGTTCACGCGCAAAACTTCTCAGCCCAATGGATTAGATACGCTAACGAAACTCTGCAAGGGGCTATAGAAAATAGAACAATCATGTTTGGTTCGCCTGTGGACGCCGAAGAAATATCTGTTGATTCATTGGCCCCGATAATTAAAGAGCTTAAATTTGACGATACCGAATATAAGAATGATAGGGACAGTCTGAAAATGAAATTGGGCGATTTCGTAGATAGGCAAGCTATAATTATTGGAAAAACAAAACGCCAATGCGCTTTAATTGAGGCGAGTAGTGGGGGCGGGGCAATGAAATTTGACTTGCCCCAATCCCTTAAAAAGCAAACTGGTCCCGATAAGGCCCGTAAAGATAGCTATTCTGCCTTATTGTTGGCCAACTGGGGTAAAGAATGCTATTTTAATATGATGAGCGCGCCTGTTAAGAAAAAAAATAGGATTTTACCTAGATTTTTGGTGTAAACAAGCCTTATGAAGGTTACAGAAGAAGTTTCTACAGCAATTAAGGTAAAACCTAAGATGGTATATGCCTCGGGAGAAAAGCCCTCCAGAGGTCGTGGCGGTCATTCATCCTCTTCAGGTGGAGATATAAGCGGCCTTTTATGCAACATTAAAGACGGTGTGTCGCCTTTTCGTCACCAATCAGGTGACGTAGATGTAAAAGAAGCTATAGAATTGTGCCAAAAAGCTTACTGGAACGTATCTATTTTTAAGTTGACTATAGATATCATGTCTGAGTTTGCCAATTCCAACATTCATTTTAAAGGGAAAAACAAGTCCACCGTTAAGTTTTTTGAGAATTGGGACAAAAAAATAAATGGATCTAATCTAAGGGATCAGTTTTTTCGCGAACTCTTCAGAAGTAGTAATATATTCCTATATAGATTGAAGGGTCAAATTTCTAGAGTCGGGAAAGGTGCATTTGTTGACATTCCTTTAAAATACATTGTATTGAATCCTGCGGATATGCGGGCCGTTTCTTCTGCTTCTTTTAGCGAAGGGGCTAACTATAGCAAGGTTCTAAATCCTTATGAAGTTACTGTTTTGAGGGAGAGCACAGACATTAAGAACATAGAATTAAAAAAATCTTTACCGCTAAAAACACAAAAAGAAATAGAAGATGGAATTTCTGAAGTTTCCATACCAATTCCTACTGATGATTTAGTATCTATATTCTTTAAGAAACAAGATTACGAAGCTCTTGCGGTTCCTTTGTATTTTCCTGTATTATTTGATATAAATTTAAAATTAGAATTCAAAAAAGCAGAACAAATTATTGCCCGCGCATGTGAATATATGATCCTGTTGATTAATGTGGGGGACAAAGATGATGGGACAGATCAGGCTGTTGTGGAGAGTATTGAGCAACTCTTTTCTACCGAGAGTGTGGGTCGTGTCATGATTACGGACTGGTCAACTAAAATGTCCTTTGTCATGCCTGAGCTTGATAAAATCTTAGGGCCTGAAAAATACGTGGCCGTAAACCAAGATATTGCGAACGGTTTAATGAATATCTTCTTTGGAGATTCTAAATATGCCGACTCCATGGTTAAGATAAAAGTTTTCTTAGAAAGATTGAAAGAAGCCAGAAAAATTTATTTAAGTCAGTTTTTAATCCCAGAAATGGACGCTATTTGTGAAAAAATGGGGTTTAGGGAGTGCCCTGAGCCATTCTTTGAGGAAATTAATTTAAATGATGAATTGGAATATAAAAAGATTTACAACCGTTTGTCGGAACTTGGAATTCTTACCCCAGAAGAGGTTCTTAAAGCTTATGATACGGGAGTCTTGCCGGAGCCATATGATAGCGTCATATCTCAAGAGGCTTTCAAGAAACAGAAGGACGATGGTTTATATATACCTGTTTCTTTGGCTCAAGTTGAAGACCCCAATGCAACAATTCCCGGACAATCTGGCAGACCTACGGGCACACCTCAAAAACAAAAACAAAAAAAGGTTACTCCCGTTGGAGCTTCTGCTACATTCTCTGCCGAAAAACTTGCCGAGGTATCAAAAACAGCAAATCTATTGATCGCAGCCGCCACCGTAGAGGTTAAATCTAAATTCAAAGTCGAACGAATTAGTAAAAAGAATAAGGACTTTGCAAAAAATATAGCGTTTACAATTATGCAAAACGAAGAAATCGACAATTGGTTTGTAAAACTTCGTGATTATTTGGACAATCCTACTCAATTGGGGCCTATTTATAATGAGGTTGCTGATTTGGCTGGTTATCATCAAATTGATTTTAATAGTGCCGCACTTCTTTATCAGGCTAGAATAACTTCTCAAAGTGAATAAAAAGTGTAAATAAAAATTATTATGGCACATAGAGATTTTAAATATACGAGACGGTTTGAGTCAAAGGCTAGATTTGACTTGGGAACTTGGAGGGAGGCTTCGGCTAGCAAGTCAATTATTGCTAAAGCTAGCTTAGAGGATTTGAGATCCTTACTTCCGGCTAATGAGGTTATTGAAGACGACAACGATCTTCTTTATACCGCTTTTAATGCCGCTGTTGTAAACCTTATCAATGCAAACGATCATGGTATTGGGACCGAAACCGCTCTTGCCGTATCAAAATACTTTGTAAAAAGGCACTTAAATCTTGAACACGACCGCAATAGTGTGGTTGGCCATATTATTACACAGGGGTTTAGTTCTTTCGGAGATAATAAAATCCTTCAGGCCGAAGAGATTTCGGGGAATGACCCTTTTAATATTTGCTTGGGAGGGATTGTTTATAGATATGTGCGAGACTATGTTGCCCAATTTATTGAAGAGGCCGCTGACGAAAAAAGCCCTTGGTATCAAGAGGTAGCGTCGTCTTGGGAAATTGGATTTAATGATTTTGATATTGTTCTTGGCTCTAAAAGGGTAAAGGACGCAGAGATAATTTCAAATCCAGAACAAGTTAAAGAATTTACTCCGCTATTGGCTTCTGAGGGCGGAGAAGGCTTTACTAAAGACGGGGTTCCAGTTTATATGCTAATTAAAGGTGATGATGCAAGGCCTGTTGGTTGCGCCTTTACTACAACTCCTGCTGCTGCGGTTAAAGGAGTCTTAGTTGCATCGTCTAAACTAGAAAGTCTTGAAAATAAAAATTCTCAAGAAATTATAACTCTTTCCAGCTCAATTTTGGAGAAATTGGCAGAAACGAATAAAACAATTGAAAAACTAAGCATTTCTACTTCACAAAATAAAATAATTAATGTAACTAAAAATAGCATGAAAATTAAATCTATTGACCAAATTACTCCAGACTTCTTGAAAGAAGCTGAAGCAAGCGACGTTAGAGATTTCATTACTCAAACACTTGCAGATAAAGCTTCCGAATTTTCTACTCAAGTTTCCGAAAAGGAAACCGAGAAGAAAGGCATTCAGTCCGAATTGGAAGAAGCTAAAGCAAAGGTCACTGAATTGGAATCTAAAGTTGCTTCTCTTAATGATATCATCTCCGCTAAGGAAAAGGAAGAAGCTTTCAATGTCCGTATGGATGAGATTGATTCTACCTTTAAGCTTACTGAAGAACAAAAAAAATCAGTTGCCTCAAAAATCAAAACTCTCGACAGCGATGAGTCCTATAAGACTTGGAAGAAAGAATTCTCTCTTTTCGCTACCTTTAAGGGCGACGAAGTTGATGAAACTGAAAGTGACGACGAAGAAGACGAGGTCAAGAACCTAAAAGAAGCCAAGGCTTCCAAAGGAAAACTTCCTAATGCCGCTGATTCGAAAGCAAATAGTGATATTGACGAATTGGCAAGTGGATTAGAAATCCTTTCTTTCAGAAAATAATAGATAAAGACAAGAACAAAATATGAACATTACTCAAGTTCCTAACTTAAAACCACTTCGCTCTTACGATGAGCACGATGTTATCGAATTCTTCTCGCACCAAGATGCGAGCGCGAATAAAGGTTCCCTTGTCTCTATCGTAACCGCCAATGGTAATACAAACGTTGGCAAAAACGCCAATGTTCCGCCTACTCCACATGTTGGAGTTCAGGGTCCGATGTCCAACGTTCCTAGCCGTGCTGCTGCATTCCGCTATGAAGTTAAATGGAAAGTTAAAACGGCTACAGTTGGCGATACCCCACTCGGTTTCCTTCTATTTGACGTTCGTAACGTAAACCAATACGGCGAACAATATATTTTCCGCCCTCACCAAGAAAGAATCGACAAGAATCTTGTAGTTTCTGGTGAAGCTGTGCCAATCGTTACCAAAGGTCTGTTTAAGATCAACGGTATTGTTGGAACTCCTGGTCCTAACTCTGGTGCCATTCCTGCTTCTGGCGGATATGTCCAAGTTGTGGCCAATGTAACCGGAGCCAACAACGTAGGTAAATTCCTCACAACAAAAGATGCGGACGGTTACGCATTATTCAAACTTGAACTGTAATCCTATATATGATTAAATTAGAAATTAAAAACGATCCTGCAAAGGTTCAAAAGTTAGCAAGTTTGCTTAAATTGGCTGCGGGTAGTGAGGGTGATAACAAGGCTGGTAAAGCTCGCGAGGCGATTGCTAAGTTTGTTGGACCTACGATTACTCAAGTTCTTAATCAGCAAGCAACTCACCGCGCATTATTTACCAAATATGTTTATGATTTCGGGTCCGCCCCAGAAATCCCTATAGACTACTTTGACGGTAATGATGAAGGTCTATTGGATGTTTGGTCTACCTCCGTTCCCGGTGGTCTTGCTACCAACCAAGTTGTTGGTGGGGAGTTCTACCGTATGTCAACATTTCGTCTTGATTCGGCTCTCGCTATGTATAAGAGCCAAGCTCTTCAAGGCAGATTCGAAGCTCTTACCAAGGCAATCGAACGTATGGCTCAAGAGGTCATGCTTAAGGAACAATATCAAGCATGGGCAACTATTCTTGGTGCATTAGGCGGAGCAAGAACTAACGGTTCTGCACAGCTTATTGACTCCAAAGTTGAAGGAGTTATTCAAGTCGATGACTTCAATACTCTTAGAACAAAGGTTTCTCGTTTCAGAAACTCTTGGACAGGTGGAACTCCAACCTCTTCGGTTGGTCGTGGGATTACTCACTTTATCATCAGCCCTGAGATTCGCGGACAAATTAACTCTTGGGCTTACGAGCCTCAGAACACACGTCCCGGTTCTATAACAACTTCAGGAGCAACAGCAATTCCTCTTCCGGATCAAATCCGTATGAACATCTTCAATCAATCTGGTCTTCCTGAGATTCCGGGCATTGGAGCCTTCATTGAGCTAAGAGAATTTGGTGTAGGCCAAGCGTATAACGCAATGTTTGATGATGCTTATACTCCAGGTGGAGGCGACCCAGCGTTCAACGCTGCTAGCGATGAAATCGTAATCGGTATTGACCTTAGTGTCGATGGTGGTGTTCAAGCGGTTGCATCTGACAGCGACAGAACAACTGAATTGGTTCTTGAAGAAGACGACCAATGGGTTAAGCGTTCCGGTAAATTTGGATGGTTTGGTGGTCTTGAAACCGGCTTCGGCTGGACTGACACCAAGACTCTTTCGGGTATCATTATCTAAACACAAGAAATAAAAACTTAAAACATTGATGGGGAGCTTTTCGCTCCCCATTTTTGTTCTCATAATTATAATTAAAGTGTAAAGGCTAATATGAAATTTAAATATGTAAGAGACGGTAATATAGATAACCCTAGAACTATAGATGAGGCCATGGGTTTTAGGAAGTCTCCAGTTATTGGGGGATATACTTCTGTTGCGGAGTTGCAAAACGCTTTAAAGACCATGAATTTAGTTGATATGCAAGACTTGGCAATTAAACTTGGAATTAAGCCGGTAGGCGAAAGACAGCGCATGATTCGCTCTATGTGTGACCAATTTAAAAGACTTACGAGAACCTATGGAAATGCCATTAACGCGCCCGTTAACGAAGAAAAAGAAAGCCAAGATTTCGACCCTTCTAAATTCTAATGAGCAGAATAACTCCGGCGATGCAATCCGGTTGGGCCGGAGACATAATTGAATCCTTGCAAGACACGGCATTATCGACCGGGTCTGTTGTCGGCTGGTTAAGAAGTAATTTAGGCCATTTAAATTTGTTAATCAGAAGTTCGTATATCTTGGAAGAGGAAGATATTGTTCCCGAAATGACGGACATTCAAAGCGGTATTTACAATGAATTGTATTGGTGTTTTTGGCTTAAAAGAAAAGCGAAAAACACTTTAGGGGCAGCAAATTATGATTGGATTGAAATCTCTGGAGCAGAACAAGGAACTGTGAGGAAGGTAAGTGATACTCAAAAAGCCGTAACGTTTCAAAGTATGGCCCGCGACTGTGATGAAAATTTAAAAAATCTTATTAAACAATATAAAGGTGGAGAATTCTCTTCACCCAGACAAATAACCTTTAATAATCGCCGCTCTGTTCCTGATAATATTTATTGTGTGAGTGATTATTGCTGGACAAACCCAATGACCATTGTTTATGAGGAGCAAACCGAAGAATTATAAATGATCCCTCCCGACTTAAAAGCGCAAGGAATGGCGGCAATGGATTTTATCTTTGATTTTTTTAAAAGAGAAAACAAGGTTACTTTCTACAAATCGGCAAGTGAGGTTATTATCTCTAATGACCCTGAATGGAATTCAGATTTCGGCGATAGTTATAGTAATAATATTGTAAAAACCGTTGAGAAAGCAGAATTTGAATGTCGTATCTGGTATGTAAAAAACGCTCCTGAACTTAAATTTGTGGACGGAACCGAAAATGTTTCATTAGCGGTAGCATATCCAAAAGGAAAAGTAAAAATACAAATGAGAAGAGACGCTTTTGATTGGCTAAATGAGGTTAAAAGCTTTTGGGTTGAGGGGGAAAAGTATGACAACGTGACCGATAAAAGAAGAATCGGAATTTTTGGCGAATACCAATTCTATGAGATAACCTTAGAAAAAAATCAATAATGGCTTCGAAAAGTCCTAGAAATACGTTATTTGAGATTCTTTCTCGCAGAGTTAGGAAAAAATTTGTTGACCTTACTGAGCAAAAGTATCACGAAGCCTTGGATTGGCTTATTGGGGCTGTTCAATCGCACCCCTTTTCAATTGATCTACTTTCGCATTCACCCTCTTCTAGGCTGGGTGGATCTAAATCGGGAACATTATTTGGATTTATGGGTTTTCAGAGCGGTAGTAATCCTATTGACGAACTCACAAAAACTTTAAAATCCAATATAAAATATAGTGTATTAAAGGGAAGAAAGAAGAATGAACTGGCATCAGTTACAATTTCTATTCCTACTAAATCAGCATTTTCCTCACTTCAAAGGCTTCCTTGGACTCAAGAATCTTGGCCGTTTTTAGTTGAAAAGGGGATTTCTGGACTTCAATTTTATATTAATGATGGAAAATTCCCAGATAGCAGCCGTTCTGGAGAGGGAAATCAAGTTAATCGTGTAATAAGGAATGCGGATTTTGCGAGAGAGGATTATTTAACACCTTTATTCTCAGAATTTAGAAAAAGACTCTTATTGGGGAGACGAAGATAAAATGACTTTTGACCATTACTTATTTAGCAGTTTTAAGGAGTATTTAGATCGTAAGGTAACTGAAAAGTTAGCTGCTTGGAGAACTGCGACAATCCCCTTGTTTGCGCAAAATGATAATAGAAAAAAAGAATATAAAATCGTTGGGGCCGGGCCAAAACAATGGGTCTTTGATTCTGGAATTACTTCGGATATAGTAAAAAACAATGGCCTTAATGGGGACTGGGCAAACGCCAAGGTCGATTATAGGAATGCTAGGTTAATCATCCCTAAAAACGGGATAGGAACCGCTCCAGCATCTATTGTAGGCTCCTATAAACTATTTAATTCATATATATCAACAAGTTCAGATGAGGATCTATTTCTTAATACAAATTGGGACGAAGCTCCTGAAATTATTTCACCTAATAATTCCTCAAAGCCATATAGTTATCATGCTCCATGTTATTTTATTAAATTGGGTGCGACATATAATAGGGGTCTAGAATTGGGGGGGAGAGATAAAACAACCTATGATATTAAGGTTCCGGTTTTCTGTAAGTCAGAAGGGGATTTGTATGCGATTGCTGGGGTTTTCCGCGACCTGCAAAATACCGTAGCGTATGTGTTGGATTCTACTCCTTTAGATGAGTTTAATGACTTAAAAGAAGAGGGCTGGACTTTTTACGATAAAATGGCTGAGATGAAAGAGTTAGGTTCACCTAAAATCTATATCGAAAAAGTATTGTTTACCCCAATTCAAGGGGTTGCGATTAAACAAGATTTTCCACAAGCTGCAATTGGAATAGCTACCTTTACAATTTTTGTTGGAAGAATGTCACACTAATTCTTATCAACTTCACAAAATAACAAATAAGTGTAATTATTGCTAACAGAACAATTTTAAAAAATGGCTAGAATCAGAACAATTTATGGCAACGAAGCCCTGTTAGTTGGCCCTTCGCCTGCTACGGGGGCACAACCAGCTACAGGCATCAAAAGAATTCACAGGGTTCAGACTTTGGGGAATACATTTGATTATGGCCTTGAAACTGTAAACGAATACGGCAAAGCTAACGCCATCGACCGTATTAACCTTGAAGGAACAACCAATACTGTTGAATTCAGTTATTTGGCTGTTGACTTTGAAAATGAAAAAAACCTTGGCTTTACTATTGGGAGTAATACTTCTGCAATTGCTGATATTTTAAATAAATCTCAAGACGATAGAAACTACTATCGTTTTGTTGCCCCTGAAGGCCTTGACGCCGAGGGTCTCGCTGCTTCTGCGGGTGCAGTTATGGCTGTTGGTAATGGCTTCCTTTCTAGCTATTCTTTCGAAGCTGCTGTTGGGGCCTTCCCAACCGCAACTATTTCAGTTTCCGGCCTTAATACTGCAACTTATCTTAATGGTGTCGCCCAAGATACTCCTGCTGTTGATCCTACCACAGGTCGTAAGGCTGCTGGAGCATTTACGCTCCCTACAATTGCTGCCCCTAGCGATTCCAAACCTACGGTGATCCAACCGGGTGGAGTTAAAGTCGTATTCTCTAATCCTGATGCAGGAGTTTTCCAAAGCTTGGCTCCTAACGATCTTATCGTTCAAAGCGCCAGTGTAAGCTTCGACCTTAATTTAGAAGAAATTAGAGGACTAGGAAGCAGACTTGTTGTTTCTAGAGAAGTTGAATTTCCTGTTGACGTAACGGTTACTATTGAGGCTCTTATGAGCGATCTTCAAGAAGCCAATCTTGTTAACTTGCTTTGCGAAGAGGAACCTACAGACATTACCATTAACCTTTACACAAGTGATTGTGATGAAGACGGCCCGGTTCTTGACGATATCTATGCAAAAATTATTGTAAAGAATACAAAGATTACCAATCAAGACCTTTCTGGAACAATCGGTCCTAGCCACACAGTTAGCATGACTTTCCTTGGGCAAATTGGTGCCGCTAACGATAGCGGAAATGGAGTTTCTTTCAGCGGCGTTTATGGATATTCTGGATCTACGCCTTTGTTTAGCGCATAATAAATAATTATAAATATTTCAGACGAGCCCGCAAGAAATTGCGGCTTTTCTGTTTGGCGGGGTTCACATTTTTGTTAATTCGTGTAACCATAATCAGGAATAAGGTTATGAACGACTATAGAAGTATTGTCAAGGACGCGGCGAAAAGAAAATTAGTTGATCTAACTAAGGCCTTTTTAGAAATTATTGACGAATTAAAGAAAGAAGACGGCGAAAAACTTAAAAATTTTTCTTCTATTTCATCTAAATGGATGAATAGCGAGGAAGTTGAGGTTTTGATGCCGTTTTTAGCGTTAATGACAGACTGTAAAAAAGATATTCTTCGAAAAAGGATACTTGATAAAGCTGGCGAACTTAGTCGGGAATTAGATAATTAAAGGAACAAGGATGAAAATATTATATACATTTAAACTTAAAAAGCCGTCCAATGGCGAAGAAATTGAACTGGCTATCAGAAAGCCAACTCGATCAGAAACAGATGAAGCAGACATGCTTGTGAGTGTCTTTCAATCTGAGTGTATCAGACGCGGAGTGTTAACCAAGGAAATGATGCTTAAAGCATATAAAAACTTTGGTGGGGCAATGTCTGAAACAGAAGCAAAAAAATACAGAAAACTCAGCGATAATTATGCTGAGGTTGTATTTAAAATGCAAAAAACTCAAAATAAAAAAGAACTCGCAAAGCTTCAAAAGCAATATGACATTATTTGGGCGGCTCTTTCCGAAATAAATAATGAACACGAGCATCTTTTCAATAGGACCGCCGACGTAATTGCGCGGAATAAGGTTATACTTCATCTCGTATTGCTTTTGGGTTTGCAAAAAAAAGACGATCAGTGGGTCAGCGTCTTTCAAGGGGTGGACTTCGAGGATAGATATGAATCATTTGCTGCTTACGAAGAGATAGAACCCGATGATGCAGAAGCTATTCTTGGCAAAATTTCTTCCTTTGTAACATTTTGGTATTATGGCGACAAATCCCTTACTGAAAACGATTTCAAAGAATGCGAAAGGTTGATTTATGGAGAAGAAGAGCAGCCTATACCTGTCGAAACTGAATCAAATCCAGAAGGGTAAAAGCCCTGTCCGGGCCTATTGGATACGACACCCTCGAATTCAGGACGAAGCTATTTTAGAGGAACTTTATGAAAAGTTCCTTAATTTAGCTATTAGTAGGAAGGTCAAAACCAATGAGCAGGTTCTTGCCGAAGCCAAGGAAAGCGGCTTGTGGACAGACAAACTAGAGGGAGAGTTGGCCCAACAAAGGGCTTATTTAAAAAAACTTCAAGAAAGTTTCGAAAAAGCTCTTACGATGCAGAAAAATTCCATCCAAGAGAGTATCGAAAAATCCTCTAAGAAAATTCAAGAACTGTCTCAAAAGAAGTCTGCCGTTTTAGGTAAAACCGCCGAAACATGGGCAGATAAAATGTCTATTGAAAAATATGTAGTTTCTCTTGTTTTTAAAGATGAAAATTTGACAGAATTAATGTGGAGCGAGGAAGAGGCGGACTATTTAGATGAGGATCAAATGAATTTTCTATATGATTTATTTATAGAATTTAAACAAACATTTTCAGAGAAGGATGTGAAATCTTTAGCCGTTGAGCCCTTTTGTCAAAACCTATTTGATTGTTCATCAGGTTGTATTGATTTTTACGGAACTCATGTTTTGAGCCTTACTTATTTACAACAAAGATTGTATTTTCATCTAAAAAATTATAATACAATTATTGGCATGATAGGCGGCAAAGTTTCTCCTGAAACACTATCTAACTGGGAGAAAATGGACGAATGGGCAAGAGCCTCTGAAAAGGCTCGTGAACAATTGGAAAATATGTGGACACGTAACACTAATAACTCTGTTACAATGGATTCTATAAAGAAAAGCGCCGAAAAGAAGGGTTCTCGTCTCGAAAACGCTAAAAATATTAAGAAGCTTCTAAGTTAATTGCTTATTTTAGTGTAAATATAGCATAGGGTCGGAAAGGAATTATGGAAGACAATTTTAATGTAAATTTAGGGCTGGTTACAACCCGTGCTGAATCGGCGGCTTTTGCTGCTGCGGATAGAATTGAGAAAAGATTTTCGAACATTAAAATTGGAACTACTTCCAAGAATTCTTTTGGAGCCTTAAATAAGGACGCAGCCAACTTTAATAGGACTCTCGCGGGAGTAAATGATAGATTCATTGCTTTTGCGGCTTCAGCTAGTGTAATTTACGGGCTTTCTAACGCTTTTAAATCTTTATATGCTAACTCTATTAAGGTTGAAATGGCTATGGCCCAAATCCAAGTCAACATCAGAGCTACAAGCAAAGAACTTGGAAGCTTGGAAAGTGGACTATTTTCTGTTGCCTCTTCTACTGGACAATCATTCTTTGCCGCTGCTGATGCCGCTGCTGAGTTCGCTCGTCAAGGTCTTAAGGCAAACAAAATTCTAGAGGCTACTAATGCAGCCCTTGTTCTTACGCAAACTACAGGTCTTGATACCGTTAATAGTGTTAAGTCTCTCACCGCTATCGTTAACACCTTCGGTGAGGCCGCTGGCTCTTATGCAGATATTGTTAATAAGATGGCCGCTGCCGATACAAGCTTCGCTGTGTCGTCTAAAGACCTTGCTGAGGGCGTCAGTCGAGTTGGTTCAGTTGCCTTAGATGCGAATGTAAGCTTCGAAGAGCTTCTTGCCACTATCACAGCCATTCAACAAAGAACATCTCGTGGAGGTAACACTATTGGTAACTCCTTGAAGAGTATTTTTACCCGTCTTCAACGCGACGACAACTCAACCGCTATCGGAAATCTTGGAATTGAAACTAAAAACGCAGACGGTTCCTTTAAAAACCAAATTGAGGTATTAAAACAACTATCTCTTGCTCTTAATAATGCCACGGATACGCAGGCCGCTCAAATCGCTGAAATGGTTGGTGGCGTTTATCAAATTAACATCGTTAAGTCTCTATTCCAAGATTTAGGTCAAGAGGTAAGCGTTTATTCGGAAGCACTTAATACGGTTAGAAATGCACAGAATGAAGCTTTCGTAAAAAGTAATTTCTTAAGTGAAACGAATGTTTCTACTATTGTTAAAGCGAAAAACGCCTTTGTTGAATTGAGTTCTGCGGTTGGAAAGCTAGGCCTCAATGAGGCTTCTAAGGGTTTAGTTGGAAGCCTTACCGAGATTACTCAAGGGGCCACCAAACTACTTAAGCCAATCGAAGGAGCTAATGGCGGAGATGCCACTATAGGTGAAAAATTCAAGGATATTGAATCTGGGGTCGCAACGATTTCGCAATCAGTTGTTAAAGGATTTATTGATGCTCTTAGCGGGCCGGGTCTTGCTATTTTAATTAAAGCTTTTGCTCAAATTTCTGGAAGCGTAATCGGTAAACTCAAAACCGACTTAGGAAGTAGTATTTATTCAAATAATAGTGGATCTCAATCCAGACTTAAAGCTCTTCAAGAACAAAATGCAGCCGTTTTAAGAATTACTGAAGCCGAGTCTCGCGAAAACGTCCTTTTGCAGCAGGGAAATTCTGAATTGTTAAAAAGACTTGTTATTGTGCGTGATATAGCTTTAGCCCAGTCCGCTATGGGGCTATCTGCTAGCTTTGCCGGACCTTATAGAAAATCTTCGCCTCCAGTAGCTCCTAGAAAAAACTTTGCCGGTGGGTTCTCGCCTTTCAGTAGGGAAGCTTATGATATAGCTAATGGTGTTGGGGGTGCAAGCAAAGGAGCAAGGCCTGTCGATGCATACATCAAAACCTCTCCAAGAAAATCTGAAAAAGTTGTTCTTAACTCAGACGAATATATTGTAAAAGATTATATGGGGTCCGGCGCGGATGCTGTATTTAATAAAAATATGGTTCGTGACGCCGGGGGAATTAATAATGTTCGCTCTATGGGTGACGTAAGAAGGGCTTTTGCGGGAGGAAGAATTCCAACTCAAAGCCTCGCAAGAGGGAGTGTCCCTTTCGGCCAAAGAAGTGATGAAGAGTTGAGAAAAATTATTGAAAGGGGCTCTAATAAAATACAAGTTCAGGGAGCTATCCGCGAACTCCAAAAAAGAGGGGTAAATACGGCTAGTCTTCGACTGAAAGCTCCTAAGTCAGAAGTTTATCGCAGAAATCAAGATAGACCTTCAGTAAACTTGATAAGAAGCAATAAAGATCAAGAGGCTATTCCTTTGGGATATGACCCTCTTCGGGGGGTGGCTTCACCGACAAGCCAACAATTCTTGCAAAAGCAAGCGGAAAGAGAAAGATTGATAAGAATCAACTCGGAGTATGAAAGAGCCAATAGGAAACCTTTGGAGGCTGTTCCTGCGTATGTTGCGCCTTCAAAACCATCAGATAGACTCTCTTCGGAACAAAAAAGATTATTGCACGAAAAAATAAGCAATAAGACAAGCTATCAGGACCGCATAAACAATGCTTTCAGCGGAAATAAACCCGTAAGAGATCAGGCGTTAAAAAATGCTATAAGTGGATCGTCTTCTTCTAAAAAAATAGATTCATTAAATGCAGAGAATCAAAATGCTTTTATTCAAGCAGTTCAAAATACGCCCAATATCAACAAAGCAAAGATTGATGAGTTAGCTTCTCAGTATAACGTTCCTAAAAACAGCGGCATTGTAAAGGACGTAAAAAAAGATATCCGCTCGCAAACTAATTCTAGAATTTCTGCAAAATTCGACAAATATGCTTTTGGCGCAGCTTTTGCGGGAAGCTCTATTGGTAATGCTGCCGGGAGTGAACGCTTAGGAACTGCGGTAAGCGATATAGCTACATTTTCGTCTTTGGGTTCGGCATTTGGACCAATAGGAATTGCGGCGGGAGCTTTAATTGGAACATTCAAGGCTCTTGGATCGGAAATACAAAGCTCTGCAATTCCGCTTGAAAGTTTTTCGAAAGAGATAGAAAAGTTTGGAGCACAAACAGAAAAAGAAAGCAATAGTATCGCTTCGTATTTCTCTTCCAGAGAGAGCCTTAAAAATTTAACAAGTGATCCAAATGCCTCTGAATCTAGTATATCTAATGCGGCTCAAGCTCGCGCAGACGCACTGATAAGTCTCCCAGATAAACTTAGGGAAGCCTTAATTGATAGTGAAAACTCAGACGATCCAAAAAGTTTTGAGAAATCAATGAAATTGGCTCAAGATTCTCTTAGAAAAACATCTCAACAGTCTAATTCTGCTACCGCTATTGGTAGTTTAATGGCTGAGGCGGAAAAAAGCAATAATGCTTTTGGGCTTCTTTACAGAAAGGTCGCCTTTTCTGGAAAAGACGACTCTACTCTTAAATTTGAAAATAAAGATAATGTAAAGGCCGCACTTTCTTCTATTATAAGTAATATTGATTTAGACTCGCTTCGTAAACAGTCTTCTGACTTGGGTAACCCACAAAGCGGACAGGCTCAAAGTGCGCTTAGTTCTCTTTCTAGAGGGGACATTGGGGCATTCTCTCGTCAGGTTAAAGGGCTTGGGGTTGTTGCTGAAGAATCCAGATCGGCTCTTGAAAAATTTTCCCAAAATGTTACTGGAAAAGAGCTTATTTATTTTAACCAAGAAGTTAAAAATTCTTTTGAGTCTATTCAAAAATTAAATAAGATACGAGACATTGAAATTGAAAAATCGAAGTCCGTTGCCGCTGCTTTTTCTGATTTTAAGGTTTTTTCCGATAATGTAATTCGCAAAAACCAACTTTCTACAGCTATAGATGTCACTAAATCTGATATTCAGTCATCTAGATTGGGTTTTCTTTCGGACGTTCCCGGATTATCTGGGGGTGCTAGAAATTCTATATCCACTGCCCAATCTTTAATCGGAATAAATGAAAAAAGAAGGTCTATAGATAATTCAGCCTTTATAGAGTCTCAAAATATTTTTAAAGACTTATTTGATAAAATAGGTGTTGGAAAGCTTAACTCTGCAAGTGGTGGTGATTTTGTTGGAAATTTTTTAAAAACATCGGAAGGTGGGGCTTCAAATGCAGACGCTCTTTTATCTCAATTAAGTGAGGTAACTAAAAAAGTTGGTCCCGGAGATAAGGCCATTCTGGGAAAGCTTCAAGATACAATAACTGAGCATAAAATAGAAAATTTGAAATTAACCACTGAAGAAACATTGCTTCAGGAGACCCTTCAGGTATTACAAAAGCTTGAGAGAAAAACTAAATTTGACGAACTTATTAGCAATCTTATTGGGGCTGATAGCGGTAAGAATGTTGGAGAAGATATTGAATTTCAAAGGCTGAAGGAGGACTTTTCCACGGTTACTCGTGAAGAGCAAAAAAGATTAAATTCCGCTAAAAATAATTTCAAAAATACCGGAAATGCTTCGGCAGCTCTTGATTTAGTAAGTGAAAACAGACAAAGATCTCAAAGGCTTCTTGATAGTAATTCAGAAAGAGTGAAACGGGGACTTCCTTCTCTTAGCTCTAAAATAATTGCTGAGGCTCAAGAAGCGTCTATTCGAGGGGGAAATATTGAAGAGTTCTCTCTTCAGTCTGAAAGAAGAATAAGCGAAGGAAGGGGAACTAAAGGAGGGGCGTTTTCCGCAAGAGCAATGTTAGAGGCAAGAAACCAAGTTATTCTTGGTGGAGGCTCCGCAGCGTCTTTAATAGAATCTATAAAAATATTAAGAAAAGCTGCAAATCAGCTTGACCCAGAAAATTCAAATAAAACTAGCTTGGAAAGCTTTGCCAATATTATTGAAGATAAAATTCTCTCACTTCAAAATAGTGCTCCTAACCAAAACGCGATCAATGGTGATATGATGGTAGCAAAAGAGTTGGCTAAACTTAACTCTTCGGGAAATAGCAATGACAACAAAAAGGCTGGAGAACTTATAAAGGCACAGGATTTGATTGCAAAGGGGCAAATTAACGAAGGTAAAAGGGTTCTTCTTGGACTCGGCTATGGGGATATAGCTAATCAATACAATAATTCTGGTCTTGATAAAAATATAAAAAACGGGCTAAATGGCTCTTCTGGTGTTGAATTTGGAAATATTTTAAATGGCGACGCTTCTGGAGCTGGAGGCCCAATTGTAGAGTCGCAAGAAAGGCTAAAAACCTCTCTTGATGTTTTAAATTCTTCCATTGTTTTACTTAACGCAAGAAATTCTGTAGAGGGGGGTATCTCTTCAAAAAGTTCTGAAGCTTCTCTTATTGCTGAAGAGAAAAAAAATAAGTCAATCGAATTAAATAGATTAGAAATAGAAAGGGATAAAAAAATAGCAATTTCTGGGGAAGAAAAGTCTAACGCTTCAAAATCTTTGCCGGGCGTTTTAAACAATTTAAATGGACTTAAAAGCTCTCCCCTGGAATCTGTAAGAAATTCTGCGGACATTTTGGGTAGATCATTCAAAAATAATGAAAAAGTAGTTTCAAAAGATAAAGAAGACTCTGCAATAGAAAGCATTCGCTCGATACTGGATGCTAGAACGCGCTTAGGGAGACCAAACGCAGTCAAAGAAAAACAAGAATTTGAAAATGCCGTGTCTATAAGAAAGAAGACATTTCAAGAAAATGATAATGTTCCTGAATTAAACGCTAAAATAGAAGAGCTGTCAAAAGTAATTTCTCAATTATCTGAAAAGATAAACAATGCTAACCAGGGGGTTGGCGATGCACGAAAGCAGGGTGAACAAGATATAAAAAATCTTGAAGATCTAAATCCATCTAATACTAATTTTAAAAATATTTTTGATATTAATCTCAATGGTGTTGATGAAAGCCTTGGAGATAAATTAAAACCTGTTTTTATGGACTGGATTTTCCAAAAAATTCAAGAAAATAAAACTAACCCTGCCGCATTTGACGCCTTTGGCAAGAATACCGGAATAGCATAAAATATATGTTGGCTTTTAAACACGCTCAAACTCTTTCTTTGTCCCATAAATTGGAATATTTGGGGGACGCTTTTGCCTATAGGGCGGTTCAGGATATTGTTATTCGGGGCAAAATGATTAGTGACCGGGCTTATGATAATTCATTGGGGAGTTATTTTTCTATTGTATATACTGACCAATCCGGGGACAATCAATTTGTGGCTGTGGAAGGAGAAGATTATGATTTTGTAGATGATGATTGGATAGTTGAGAATAAATGGTTTCCTATTGAGAGTGCCCAAAACATTGAGACTCCAGAGCAGAATTCATTTTTTGATATTACACCTTTTGCATCTACAGTTTCTGAAGGTGGAACTATTTCGGGGGCAGACCATTATTCTCCACTTTACGATATTTGGGATGGGGCTAATAAAATAAAGAAAGCCTTTGGAGAATTTCAAGAAATAATTTTAAATGGTGTTTCTTTGGGGTCTGGTAGAGTTGTGTCTGCAAGTTTTCCAGAGTCTAGAGACTTTCGAAAAGGCGAATATGAAATAACTTTAGAAATTTATAAACCAGTCGATCTATATAATTGGGAAGGAACTGGTTATTTTGATAAGCCAGACCCCGAGCTAATGAAGCTTGTTCAAAATCTTGATAGCACTTTTTCCTTCGACAAAGATAAAAACAATGTAATTTCTTATTCTAAAAATTTAGGGTTTAGTTTGATTAACTCAGGATTAAGCGAAGAGAGCTACTTAAATACTGCAAAGACCATTGCCTCGGGACTCTTTTATAAAGACCCAAATTTTAATAATTTTATATCTCAGTATCCTGATTTTTATGAAAATAATGGAAATCGGGTGTTTAACGAAAGTTATAATCCATTAGAGGGTTCATTTTCCTTTTCGGAAATTTTCCAAGGTCCAACTAGTGGAAAAAAATATTTTTGGGACGTATCTTACTCGCTCACAACTCAACAAAATGGCGCAACTAGGGCTACTGAGAACGGAACTATTCGTGGCGTTTCGAAGAATAGTTTTGAAGTCGCTAATTCTGGTTACAATTCAATAAAGGGTTCGCGGGAACAAAGAATTAAAGATTTTTATGGATCTTACAAGGATTCTTTGTGTGAAGATACTCTTATATTTAAAGCAGCTTCAAAAGCTAGCGATATTCCCGCAGGAATTATTACATATTCATTTAATTATGAAGAAGATCCTTTTGGCGAACTATGCTATGATATTGTGAGGGCTTCCGATATTCAAAAAGATGCAGACGGTGAATACACACTAACAGAAAATGGTTCTGTTAGAAATACTTGTGAATTAACTACTTCTGGAAAGTTACAAAAAGCTGTAGATTATTTTAAAAATAATATAGAAACTGGAATTAAAAGTAGGTTATACTCTGACTATGAGGCGGCCTCTTTTGGTTGTGGATGTAGCGGGGCCGCAAATATAGCAGATTTATCCCTAATTTCCACCGAAGAGGAGTATTCTAGCTTTCGAGGCGCATTTGACTATGCGTATACATACAAAACGAGTTGCGGATTTGCTATTAATGATTATTTTTTAACGTCAAAAGAAAGGCAGGTCAAAGACACTCTTCATAATGTTGGGTTGCAAATAACCCCCTACAGCGGAGAGATAGCACAAAAACAAAATACTTCCTCTTTGATAGAGGAGACTCAGACAATTTCTGTAATTGGGAGAGAAGAAAATATAGAAATAGAGCAATATCTGGAAGAGTGTATATCTAATATTACTCCGCCGGTTTCCTCTACATTTTTTATGAATAATGCTAGTTATTTTTTTGATCCTGATAACTCAAAAATGGAAATGAGTGTAATTTACCAATACACCGGATTTAGAAACTTCCTAGATATTAATGTTTAAAATTCTTTATAATGGCGACGAGGTTTTCGACGGTTTATCCCCTACGCCTTTCGTCGAAAGGAACTCAGAAAGCATATACAACTCTAAAAAGTATATGGAGATGGATTCTATTACCCTTAATGGGGTAATTACGGGAGAATGCGTGCAAAATGATAATGAATTTGAGGGATTTTACAATAAAGCCAGCCTTTTAATAGATAGGTTTTCAAAATCTTTTGGAGACCTTGCGATTCTTGAGGAGCTACCGGACCATTTATCTTATCTATATTCAGGGCGAGCTATTGTGCGAGCTATTGATTTCCCAGAAAGTTATTTTGCAGGATTATTGCCTTATTCTATAACTTTTGACCTCTACAAAGAAGAGGATTTTATAAATTATGGAATTTTAGATCCAAGCCAAGAAATTCAATTTCAACAAAATGATAATGGCACCGTTACGATTAATAAATCTACATCCGCTAGGGGCTTAAATACAGATTTAAAGGCGTTAGATAACGCACGTAGTTTTGTCCAGCAATTGAAAGGTTGGAACTCTTCTTTGTCTCCACTATTCATTGACTCCACCAACGTTTCCGAGGCTCTTTTAATTAAAGAGGATGAAGAAGTTGACCGTGCCAACTGTGTTTATAGCCTTAACGAAACTTGGTTATATGACCCATACGGTCAACAAACTGAAAATTCTTTCTATCGAGTTACAACAACAATAAACTCGGGGGCAGAGGGAAATGCTATTTCCCTAGAGGGAACCCTAGAAGGCCGAGCTATGTCTTCGTGGTTAGACTTAAGACAGGAATTTACTGAAATAAATTTTTTGCAGATTGCTGAAGAAGCTTATTTTGATGCGGGTTTTGAAGGCGAGCTTTTTATAAGACCTATAGGCAAAAGCATATCGGAAAATGCCAACGAGAAAAGCATATCTTTTTCTATGGAATATTCTGATACTATACTAGAAGATCCTTATATAACAGATAATTTTAGGGTTACTTGGGACATACAAAATAATAAAAAATGCGCATCAGCACAAGTTTTAATTTCTTCTATTGATGAGTGTTATTCTGCTAGATGGAATAAAGTCAATGATTTTTACGAGACTTTTCAATTAAAAGATTGGATTGATCAAAGATGGCAAGACTACGGATATGAGGGAAATCTTTCCAATTCTTTCCAATCTAAGTCTGTTTCATTTGATCAAAAATCTTCCACCATTAGTATTTCTGCGACCTTGTGTGAAAAAAAGATTGTAATCCCTGCACATTTAGACGACATAAATTATAATGTGCAAATTATTCCCTCTATGCCTACTTATATTCCTTTTCAGGGTTTAGATTGTGGGGGGGCATTCACAGTTCAAAAGCTCAAGGGCCTGAAAAGACAATCTATTACAATTCAAGGAGACGCCCTGATATCTGACTGTTCTACCAAAGAGCAGGCTTTAGAGAGTTTAAAACTATATATAAACTCATTAAAATTTCAATATTTAAATGGGGGAGATGCTTTTATGAGTGGAAACGATATACGTTACGGGTCTGGTGCGGCTTCTAAAAAGATATATTTTAGTTTTTCTTGGAATGAAAAAAAATCCACAAGTTTATTTGGAGAAGAGCTTCTAAATTCCCCTATTTAAAAGTTCACAAAATACCTTATTTGCTGTAATAAGATGCAGGAAAGGTAAGGGTTAGGTGGATTTTCGTCAAAAATATTTAGATTTTAAAATACCAGAGGAGTATCTTCTTTCTTTTTTAGATTTTAGTAAAAAGAACTCCCTCCAAACTGTTGTTCATTTTCCCTTTTCTAAAAACTTTTTAAATGAGGGTTGCGCACATTTTGTAAACGATAAAATTACCCTAGCTACAGAAGCCAATTTGGATAGTTTTTCTGTATTTTTCGATTTTGAAAAGGAAAATATTAATGAGACGCAGATTGTATTTTCCAATATAGCTGATGAAGGGGGTTTCTTTTTTGGAAATGCGGTTGCGGGTCGGTTTTTTGTGGGGTATGAATTAAATGGAGAGGATTTTATTTGCTTTTTTGATGAAATCAAAGTTCCAAAACGAGCCATTTTAATATTCAAAAAATGTTTTAATTTTTATTCTTTGGGTTATTTTGATCAGAGTGACGATACTTTAATTTTTCAATCGTTCGCTCTCCCTAAGGATTTTTCAAACAAATTCGTTTGTATCGGGGGAGATATGAATGACAATTTGTCTCCTGTCCAAAATTTTAAATTATATAGCGCCGCAATTATTAAAGATTCTTTGCCGGGATTCATGGAAAAGGATCTTTGCAAAACATTAATTAGAAGCGAGGGCGACTACCCTAAAGAGGTTTATAGATTAAGTGAAAGTCTCATTGCATCTAGAAACTTAAAAGATTTATAATATGGCTGTTAAAAATATAAATGAAATTTCGATTACTGGGTTTTCCCATTTAATTCTTTATGCGTTTTCTTATCAGCCGGGGTTCGCAGATTCATACGGAACCGTGGAGGCTCAATTTATCTCTGAAAACGGTGTTTTTCCTTCAGTAAATGTAATGGATCATAGTTATTTTCCTATATATTTTAAAAATGATGCGGGAACACAACAGCTCTTGGGAAATTTTACTGTAATTACTTCTACGGAATCTGCTGATGGAAAACTTAAAACATTGTCTGTGAAATTTGCGGATAGATCTGTTGAATTAGATAGATACATTGTTGCTCTACGGGGAGAGACGGGTTATGATTCATTAGAATATAACTCATTGTCGGCAAAAGAAAAGACACGGATTATAGGCGCAATTTCTCCCGGAGGAAGGGTTTTATGGGTTGGAGAAAGCGACGAAAACTGTAAAGAAGAAATCTCCGGTGGAGATGGAACGGATTTATGTGATCCATGTCCAGAGAAATTAACTCATGCCATGTATAGGCAACTTGATTGCGAGCAATATTATCTTAACAATAGAAGAATATACAAATACAATTCTACTGATTTAGCTACAGCGGCGGCGGCAACTGGATTAGCGTTTGTTGGCTTTCCTTCTTCTGGTTTATATAAATTTCAATATTCAGGAACACTTAGACAAGTATTAAATAATATATGCTCTGAATTAGGCTATAGTTTTTGCTATAATCCTTCTACTAACCAGCTAAATTTTTTAAGAACTAGTGCGGGTATTTCTATAAATATAAAAAATCTTGAAAGCCCTGAAAATAAATGTAAAATACTTTCAAAACAAGTAACTAAATCTCGTGAATCCTCAAAAAGCGTTTGGGGGGTTGCTGGTTTCAGTAGAGATTCGGAGGAAAAGAGATATACCTGTGGTCTTAATACGTGCCGCAAAATTCAATTAATGCCATTTACTCTGACGGATATCCTACCCAATGCTGCGCATTTTTCGGGCTCTGCAAATGGATTTTCACGATTGGAATTTTACTCTATGCTCAATCATAGACTGGGAAAAGGTATTAGAGATCTAATGGTTTGGGCACAAGAGTATCAAATAAGGACTGATGTTACGACAGAAGCAAAAATTGGACAAAAATTAAACTACTTAAATGGTATGACCATTAAAAAGGTTTTTAGCGTCAATTCCGCAGATGAGCAAAGTAAATATGTTTATAGGTTAATGCTAAGGATTTTATCTGCTAAGGATTTTGATGCAATGAGAAATATTTCCGCCACCAAAAAATCATTTTTCTTTGTGGCGGAAACTAATGAAAAATATGAAGAAAAGATTAATAACTTAGAAACCTCTATAGCTGGAAATTTTCTTGGGCAATATTGGATAAGAAGGTTTAAGGAGCATTGGAATAGTCTTAGTTATCAAACAGTTTCCCCCGATGGTTCTATAAACTATTATGACTTTAAAGCGCCAATTAATCTACCATTTTCTGATATAGTTTTTGAAGCTTATGAGACATTAAACGGAAGCCCATTACTTGACTTAGCCTCGGGATCAACTCCCGATGGATTAGAGGCCAAGGATACATTTTTTCTTATGAGTAGGCCCGCTGCCGCATGGCCAGTTAATTATAGCGATGCATTATTAGGCCAAATTGAGTCACAAGTTTCAAAATATCTATTCAAAGAGATTTCTGTTCCAAGCGGAATAAGCAACTATATTAAAGACATCGTGCCTACTTATGATCCGACTACACATAAATTATTTATTGTGGAGTCTCCGCTTGAAGATGTTACTGTATCTTTAGCTATTGGAAACTCTGATCATCCGGGCGAAGAGGAAAATCTGAATTTACCTACAGTTGTTTGTAATAAACGAACATCTTACGGTTTAAGAAGCTCAAATACGAAAAGATTTTCAGTTACATTGGGCTCCGTAAGTTTTGAAATATATTTACCTGCTCAATCAAGTGTTGATGGCAACAAATCAGGATATAATGCAATTTTAGAAAAAACTGGAGAGGACGGAACCTATGTTATTCCAAAAATAGAGGCTTTTGCTTCTTCTCCGGTTCCTACATATTCTTCCCCAAGTTTAACGGGAGAACTTAATCTATACAATGCAACAGAAAATGATTTAAGCTTATTGTCCGTTGAATCAGGAATAGGCTATTGTGACATGGACCCCGGAAAAATACAAAACTTACTTAATCCCTTGAGGTCTTTAAACACATATACTATTGGACAAACTGAAGAGAGGCAATACACAATTGAAGGTTTCCCAAAAGATTTTTACTACCCTATTGACGGGCTTAAGTCTATAAATGTAAGCTTGGGGTCTGAAGGACTTAAGACAACTTTATCTTTTAGCAATTCTTTTCCATTTAAACTCACCTCTGAACAATATATAAAAACTCTGAACAATTTGAGACTTAGAAATCTTGAAAAAACTCCTTCCGGCTCCTATAACCACGTTATCTCTACTGATTTACCTGAGGTTGACTATTAATGAAAACGTATTTAAGAAATTTTTACCCACAAGATTCTTCTCTTATCGCGGAAATGAATTATATTGACTTGGGATCAAAGTTTTCGAATTTTGGGCTAATTGGAGAAGAGTATAGCATTATATTTAATTTAGTAAATAGGAATCTTTTTTTTGAAAATAGTTTTATAGGGTCTTTGGGAAATAGTAATTCAGTGCATTTAAAGGTATTATGTGAAAATTCTGTTATATACATACTATTGAATGAAATTCCAGTTAAAAATATTAATAAGAAATTTAAATTTTACAAAGTTTTTTGTGAATCGGAAGATAATTTTAATTTCATAGAAAATATTAAAGGTATTATACCTAAAATTGAATTAAATTTTTCGGAATGGAAAAAAGATGGCAGTGGAGAGATAAGTATAAATATAGATTTGGAGCATGATCTTGAAATATATAATCTTGGTTCGGATTCACTCTATGCAAATATATTAAACTATCCTAGAACAGTATCAAAAAAAAATCCAGGAAAAATAATAATAAATTACGAAGGTAAAAGAAAATTTTGCTCTGAAGAAACTATAGTTTTCTATACTTCTGCTGGAATCTATAAAACAAACTTAAAGATAGACTATAAATAAATGAGTTTAAAGAATAGTGCATCCTTTTCTTCTAATAGGCAGTCTCTTCAGTCCGATTCTTCTTTCGGCCCTTTTGAAGTAATCGACATGGGTGGGGGAAAAGTTGGAGTTAATCAAGGCGTTATAATAAATAAAAGTGGGACTTTTTATATTGACTCTGATGACTTTTTAAGTCCAGCGAAACCGCAAAATTTATTGAGCGGTCCTGTTGTAGGGGCACAATTGCTAACCGTTCAAAATAACGGATTTGTTTGCATATTAATTTCGCCTAAAGCAACAGAAGACCCGGCCAAGCATGAGTATGAGGCCAGACTTGTTTATAGGTCTCCTGCCGATTTGCAAGGGGAATCCGGGCAAGTAATAAAATTGGCTAAAATCAGATCAATAGATTCTAGTTCTCCTGGGCAGGCTATAGATGTTGAAAATCTTTATGTTGGAAATATAATTATAAACGAGGGATCTTATCATGCATATCAAGTCATAGTTGATTCTGGAGTTCAGAAAGTTTATGTTGCAAATGGAAGCGTGGCAGCAACGATGCTTTGTGGTGATGAGGTGGTTACCGAGCCAATGATACCATACATTGGGGATGGCGGAGAAACAGAAAGTGGCGGATTTATGGGATCTTGGGGTTTTGGAGGTTTCGATACCTCTTCTTCTTATGGAGTTTATGTTAAATTCGACTTTAGGGGTGCGGTGGTAGAAATTGTAGAAAACGACGAGGAATTAGAGCTTAAAGACTGTGAACGGGCATTTCAAGTTGCTAGGTTTAAATTGAAGAACGCAAGCTCTGGAGGAGGTTTGGTTGCGGATTACATCACACAATATTGGCATAGTGATGTTTACTCTATGTTTGAAAAGTTTAATGAAAGTGAGGGCGGATGTTGTAATTCGAATGATGACTCTGGGGGTTCAGACGACGGCTCAGATGATTCAAGTGGTGGTGGCGATGGAAGCTCTGGCGATTCAGATGGCGATTCGGGTGATTCAGAAGGTTCTGAGGGTTCAGAAGGTGATAGTTCAGATGACGATTCGGATGATGATTCTTCGAGAGAATGTGATGATTTACTTGTGATGTCAAATTTAAGAGTTGTTGATGAAAATTATTATGGATTTGGATGGAGTGGAAAATGTTTTGATGATCCTAGTGCCTCAAGTGCTCAGGGATCTATTGAAGTTGTTGTTGATTATGCTCCACTATGCACAAATTGTGCCAAGCATACTTATGTAGAAATTACGTGTAGTGGATTAGGAACTAAAAGACAAGTTGTCCCAATTGGTTCTTTTGGCGGAGTTCCGGGAGGAATGACTCCGGGAGGGTTTATAAAAGTAAAATTTGATTTCAGCTTAATTTTTCCTTGCACTGATTATGTTATAAGAGCTGTATTTTACCTCGTAAATGGGCCAAACTTAGATACTCAGTTCCCATGCGAGGCAGAAAGCCCTGATCCCGATGATTTTGTTTATGAGAGTCTTATGAAAACAATATCTTGGAAATCAAGGGGTTATTGTGGAGATGGGATTGATTGCGAGAGTGGAGTTGATTCTTTAGTTTCCGATGAAGACGAAGAAGATCTTCCGTGGGCTTAATAATTAAACTTGACAAATTGTCAAGAATAATATAATATATTTATTATGATATTTGATGAGTATTTTGATAGAGTCGTTATATTAAGTCTTAATAACGAAGAAGGAAAGAAACGTTCCGAAAGAGCTATTAGAGAGTTAAAAGATAAAAATTTAAGCCAGAATGCTATAGTTTACCGTGCGGTAGACGGTAGAATATGCCGCCCACCTGATTGGTGGCCTGCCGGTCAAGGAGCTTGGGGGTGTCTCCAAAGCCATAACAGAATGGTTCAGGATGCTCTTCAAGATCAATGTAAATCTATTCTTATAATTGAGGATGACGCTATATGGCAATCGAATGCTTATGATTTAGCAAAACAAGTTCTAGAAGAATTGCCAGATGATTGGGGTCAACTTTATTTAGGTGGGCAGCATCGGGGAGCTTTTGGTCCAACTAAAATACCCGGAAAAGATTCTATTGTAGTCGCAAATAGTATTCATAGAACTCATTGCTATGCACTAAACGCAAAAATTATGAGAAAATTCCTTAAACATATAATGGATTTCCCTGAGTATTCGAGAGCATTTAAGGAAAGCGACCAAAGAAGACATATCGACCATCAATTAGAGGAGGCGCACAGAAATAAACTATGGAAAACTTATGCCTCTTCATGGTGGCTTGCAGGTCAAGGAGAAAATAAGAGTCATATAAATCTTAAAGAAAATACTGATAAATGGTGGCATTTTGTATGGGAGGATAACCACAGGGGAATTCCAATAATTATTATGGATCGCACCCCGACTAACCATGAGTTAAAATATTTACATTTTGGATATAATTTAACAGAAGAAGATCAAACTATAGATATCGGTGTAAGCGGCGCGAAGGACGCCAAGGCTTTAAACAGAGCTATTGAGTTTATTGCTATAGAGGGGTATAAGTTACAAAGGTTTCCTTGTGTTAATGTAAATGATAATAAGGACAAAATTGGTTGGATAAATGGTTTTTGGAAAGCCGGGGTTATAAATCTATCTTCCGGTCCAGACTTGGAAAAAATGTCAGATTTTGTAAATTCGAAAATAATTAACCATTACTGGATTAACCCACCTAAGGTTTTATCTGATGTTTTCTACTTGGATGAAAGTGAGTTTGAAATAATACCCAACAAAACGATCCACCAAATTTCATTAGATAGCAATCATTATAGAGACGATCTTAAATTTTGTTCTGAATCCGTAAAAACATGTTTTTTTCAGAATCCTTATAAACTATGGCAAGAGCGCGATATTCTTCATGGACTTGTGGGGAAATCTATTGCTCCAGAAGTAATTATAAATAAAGACAATTATTATAGTCCCGAAGTTAGATCGGCTTTTATAAAATTAGAAATACTAAGACAGTTTGGGGGGTTGGTGTTAGATTTGGATATAGCCATATATAAGCCTGAGATTTCTCAGATTTTTAATGGGGATAAATTTATCTATTCTGATAGCGATATAGGAAAATGCTCTAATTCAATTATGTATGCTAGAAAAAATAATTTATTAGTGGAACTGTATTTAAGGAGAATGAGTGTTCAATTGCTGGATAACGGGGATGTTGATCCTATTAAATCTATGAGAGAATCTTTAGACTTTTATGTAAATAAGTGGAATGTTGAATCCACTTTAGAAATTTCTGGACAGTTGGTTGGCAATATATACAAAAACGGAAATGTTGTATTTTTACCTCATCAATCCTTTTTTCCTTATCAAAGAAAAACAGATTCAATGGAGACGTTTAAATTAGAAAATTACACTAAGGCATTTGCTGCCAAACATTGGAGAATATAATATGATACCAATAGACTCCATACAAGTTATTAGTTTGCCAGAAAGGCATGATAGAAGAGAGATTCTTATTCCACTAATTAAACGAGCCATTAAATTAGGAATTTTTCCTGATATTGAGATAGAAATTATTAATAGGTTCCCTGTTGATGTTACAATGGTTCCTTCTTGGTGGAAGGATACTGAGGGGTATTATAGGTCTACACGAGAGCATATAGAAATATTACAAAATCTTTATCAACGAAAATCGAGTTTGGCTATGATTTTTGAAGATGACGCTTTGATACATGAAAATTTCTATTCCGGTGTAGAAGAATTTTATCAAGATATAAATAATTTGCGTCCCGATTGGGCTGCTTTATTTTTAGGGGGAAGAGACGAGAAAATGAAAGGAAGATTTCCAATTAATGCAATATCGTCCTTAAATAGAGGTTGTCTTGGAAGTCATGCTTATATTGTAAATCCTTACGGAATAAGAACTCTCCATGACAAGGCTTCAAAATGCGAAGAAATTATTGATTGGTCTTATATGCGTTTAATGGGATCTATGTCCTGTTTTTATTCTCCGAGAAATTACATGGTAGGAACCCAAGCAGGGTGGTCAGATAATATGAAAAAATACGTTCAAGAAGAAAATTAAAAATGAGTGAAATCAATAGATTTTATGAAATTTATAAAAATAAAATTAACCAAAACGAGTCTTCAACTGCTCTAATAAACTTTCTTGATGAAAATTTATCATATAAATGTAAAACCGTATTAGATTTAGGTTGTGGGAATTTAGAATGGATTTCCAAGTGTGAGAGCATTAAAAACGCAAATTTATATTACTTGGGTGTAGATATAATTCCCGAACTAATAAAATATAACGAAGCTTTATATCCTTGGTTTAATGGTGTATGTGAAGATTTAGAGAGTTTTATTAAATGGCCAAAAGCGGATATAGTTATATTAAGAGATGTTTTAAAATATCATTGTAATAATACCGCTCGCGATATTATAATGTATTCCCTTTATAATAAATGGGAATATTTAATTATATCAACCACTAAAAATGATATATCTAATTTTAAAAGAAAAAAAATAAGGGGCGGGAACTCTGAAGAATTTAATATTTTAGAGAGTTTTAAGTTTTTTGAATTTCCTATAATGAGAATAGAAAGAAAAAATTGTATGGATCTGGTTATAGCAAGGGGTGAAGGGCATTTTGATTATATTGAAATTGGGATATCTCACTTTGATACCATTCTACATAAGTCAATAAGGAATCATAAATCCCATAACCCTCCTTGGAAAGGAATTAGTATGGATGGTGTTTCATTCTTTTTGGATAAACTTCCCACTCAACAGGAAAACATTAAAGTTTTAGGTTGTATGGGATTACAAGAAGGATGTGGGGAGATATATTATATAGACCCTGACCAATATAAGCCGAAAAGAATTCCGGTTTATTTAAGTGGTTACTCTAAACTTAATTCTCTACATGAAGTTTGTGTTGATAATTTAAATTCCCTATCAATCTCCCCTGAAGAAGTTGTCTTAAAACAGGAGACCCCTATAATTTCTGCGGAATATTTAATAAAAAAATATAGCATCAAAACAATTGGTTATTTGAAGCTACAAACCAATGATAATGATTTAGAAATTTTATCTTATTTTATTGAGTGCTTCAAAGATAATTATGATTTACTTCCGGGAAAAATATCTCTCAGAATGCCAAGAAAAGACAGGTATAAACAAAGCTTATTTATACAAGTCATGAATTTTTTTAAGCTGAAGGGGTATATAATAGACGAGGCAAATAATTTAGATATTATATTCACAAGGTATATTTCATATATACCCTGAGAACCTGTCTTTTTCAGATACATAGTCTGAAAGAATTAAATTGACTGGAGTTCCTAGTGCTATGCTTGGAAGATATACATGGAGTCTCGAAGTGTTTACTTGTGAAGCCTGAGATATAAAATTTACTCTTTTTAAAGCTAAATCTATTCTTTCTTGGAAACCTTTTCCTTTTAGGTTATTATCAATTTGCTGAATTGAACTTGAATATGTTTTATAATTTAAAAGATTATCTATATCGTAAGAGCCTTCTCTTTGTCCTGTATATTTTGGGAATGTCAAAGATATGCAGCCTCCGAATTCCGCATCGACTCCGCATTTCCTTAAAAAATCTCTGGTAGCTATATCCCGGCACATCGCGGGAAAACCTTGTTGCTTTACCATAGATTTGAACCACTCTCTTTTAGCATAGGCATTTTTTTGCCTAATGTCTCGGCAGTGATAACTTGCTATAATAACGTCTGTTTTACATGGCAGAACGTCTCTTCCTATCCATCCACACAAGAGAACAAGAGAATCTTTCGGCCAAGTAGAAAATTCGTCCCTTGAGACAAAATTATTGACGCCAAAAAAACTTGAAGCAGCTAGTGATTGAATATCATCCCCTAAATTATTAGAACCTAATGCAATTGGAATATGGGTGACTTGATTTAAAAAAGATTCCCGCAACCAAGATAAATTCATTGGTTGCGGGAAAGTATTTTCGTTTATATCGTTTTGAAGGATCTTAATCATTCAAATTCTTCTTTATCCGCCGCTTCGATGATGGAAATTCTGTCTTCCTGATATTGGAAACTATGGCGGGGACCATCATAGTAAGCAAGGGGGCTTTTTAGAGAGAACTTCTGGTTCTCTATATCGAACTCTAACTCTATAATTTCACAGTTTTTAGGGTTTCTTATAAGCTCAAACTCTTCAACAGATAAGTTCAAAAGGCTCATTAAGTGAACCCTTATGAACATACCATGACTTACAATCCCTATATTTGGAGGGCAATCCTTTTCGTTAAGTCGATTTATTAATTCTGTTAAATTAAATAACTCCGCTCTTTCATAAACATCTGCGCAACTTTCGCCTCCCGGAAACCTATAATGGAAAACTCCCCATTTAAGCCGTTCCCTTTCGAGATCCATATTGGAGTGTGTCCCTACACTGTTAGTCCACTCTTGTTCCCTAATTAAAGGGGTTTCTTTTTTTCGTATTACTTTATTTTTTAAAGTTTTCGAAATATTGAAAAAGGTCTGTCTTGTCCTGTGGTGCGTAGAAACGAAAAAATCAAATTCGCCATCAATTTTAGATAAGATTTTTCCCGCTTTTTGAGCTTGTTCTGTTCCCCTTTTGGTAAGTTTTATGGCATAGTCAGGTGTATCGCTATAAATATTATGATTAATATTTCCTTCGCTTTCTGCATGTCTCACCAAAAGTATTCTTTTATTCTTCATATTAATGGTGGTCATAGATTTTAACTGGCTTGCTTTTCATAATTTTGTCAATTTCATCAAGCCAGAAAAAACTTCTACTCGTATGCTTAATTGCGTTTTCAACCCCACAATCCAACATTTTCCCAAAGTCCTTTTCTTCTGGGTTTAGTTGAGGGCAATTTGAGTGGCTATGCCCAAAGAGGGCCGGTAACTCGTATTTCATTTTATCCCAAATAAGTGGCGCAAAATGCGAGCAAAAATATGTCCTTTTATTGGCGACCATGAAAAACTGATCCCCTAAAATATATTTACCCTCTTCAATTTCAATTGGGAAAATGTCTTGTCTGACTCCCAGAACGTTTTGCGGGTTTTGAAACTTGACTGCTTCATCATACATTTGTTTAATACCTGATGGATGATTTCCAAAAAGAAACAATGTTCTACATGGTATTTCTCGAACTAGATTCGCTACATCTGTATTGTCGGCATTGAGAGCAAAATCCCCTAAAGAAATTAAAATGTCATCTGGCTTTAGTAGCTTCCAGTCTTCGCGAATCTTAGATAGATTTTCTTCTCTATTTTTAAAACCTCTTGGGCAATAAAGAAATTCTTTGTTGTGGTAAGCATGTTGATCCGATTGGACCGCTATACGGCCAAATTTTAAATTGTCTAGATTGATCTTCATGCCACGATTATCGTTCGAAGATCGGCAATAGTCAAGGATTTTTTTCTCCAGTATTGCCTGATTTCAGGCTTTCTGAATTTTGTTTAATTTCGTAAAGAAATCTGTCCGGTATGGAACCGACTTCAAAAATACTTATTGGGTATCCAAACCAATAGTAATAAGAGTTGTCCCCTTTAGGGAAGAGTGTCTTCGATGCTAGAAGTTTCATTATTTTTTAATTTAATGGTCATAAAATTTTTAGGTATCTCAAAAACAAGCTGTTTGTTTGTGTAAAAATCTATATGCTCCCCTATATCTGAGGAAATATCTATTTCCGAAAATTTTTCTAAAAATAAAGCAGTCTCATTAAAATAAATGGATTCTTGATGAAAAGTTTCTTTCAAGCCTTCTAGTTTACGAGAAGCTTCGTCAATCGCACTCAAAATCCTCTTTAATCTTTTTCCTCTTTCATAAAAGTTTACAAGAGAAGATTGTAATATAAAATCAGGGATTTGCAGTGCCATCGGTTTTTTCTTTCTTTTTTGTTGATTTGGTTACGATTGTCTCATGAATAAGAAGACAGTCATTCGTTGGAATATCTTTAAAATCATTCCAAGCTTCGTGTCCATCCCACTCTTTTTTAAGAAGTGCGTCTTTTAGGTCGGCAAAGGTCTTCCCTTTTGCTGCAAGAACATTTTTTAAACTGTCTTGTGGGCTTTTTGGCGCTTCATCTAATAATGAGCTAGTTATTTCCTTTGGTGAACTATTAATTTCTTCCGCACCTAAGATATTAATATTTAGACCAGACTTAACCGCCCGAATAAATGCTCTGTTTTCGGCCATACTCTCAAGGAATAACTTGAAAGGGTAAACCGTATTCTCGTCTGTAGCATTCGCTAGGCCAGAAAATGATTGTGGCCGAAAATTAACCCCATCAATTTCTACTTCATCAAAATCAATATTGCATTTTACTGCTACATAGCCCTCTTCCGTATTAAAACGATGATGTTCCACCTTTGATAACCCCCTTAGGTGGGCAATATGTTTGAATCCAGCCAATCTAATAAGAAGATTCTCGTCTCCTGCCAAACTTTTAAGAGAGTTCTTTTCTTCTTGCGGAAGATCATCATAATTAGAAATTTCGTTTTTTGCCAGCCACGATGAATTTATTTCAATATACTTATCTGGGACTTTACTTTTCCAATCGAATAAGGCTGCATTGGAATATACTTTCTTTTCAGGGACGGATTCTTGTTCAACGATTTTTTTTGTCCTTGTCTTCTTTGCGGCAATTTCTTTTGTGTTTTCTTGGTCTGACATAATTTATTTTTTAATGTAATATAGAAAAACTTCAGCCTCTTCCAGAAAATCTTTATCTTCCGCTCCGGCTAAAATGTTGTTTCCTCGTGGGTCGCTAGATTTTATGTTATTCTTTAAGTGGAATAAACTATTAAACGTTCCATTTTTAGAAACTATTTTTCTTTTTGATTCTATGTAAGTATCATGCCTTAAACCAAGTAATTTGTCAACATTATTTTTCCCCCAATTTTCGCTTACTTGAATTGGTTTAAAATCAAAGAATTGGAATTTTAGCTCTTCTACATTTTGGTCATCGTAACATACCAATATATAAGGGATTCCTAATTTTTCTATCTCTCTCACTGACTCAGGCTCTATTCCCTTACCTAGAAATATGTCTATCCTTTCGCAGCCTTTTAGAAATGGCAAAATGGACGTAGGGATTTTACTTGATATACTTATAATGGGTTTGGTCCCTGCACTTACCGCATCCATAGCAAATTTCCAATTTTTAAATAAGTCACATCTAATCCCAATTGGGGATTTAGGCAACCGGCTAATTGTATGGAAATTAAAATCTGGAATTATTTCTATAACCTCTACCCCAAAATCTGGCCCGACTAAAACAGTTTCGATATTAACATTTATATCAATTTTACATTTATCAAAAATGTATTGGGCTACGACTTCAGGGTTTTCATCATTTATCTTTAAATGGTTTAGGTTTTTTGACAATTCTAGTATCCACTCATTATCAGAAATTAAACATATCGCATTTTTCGCAAGATATGCGTAGTGTCTTATATTTTTTGTATTAACTGGAAATGAACCATTCAAAGGGTTTCCACCATTAAGGTTAATATTGCATATGTAAATATCTTTTTGGGCAAGAATTGGTGCCGTTATGTCAATAACTTGTTTCCAATATGGAAACCCTCCGTCATTTGAGACTATTATGTATTTTTCAAACGGGAGAGGAAAATAATTATAATTTATTTTTTCTACCTCTTCTTGTGGGTTTCCATACAAAGAAAATTTAATATTTTCTATTTCAGTTATTGATCTCATCAAATATTTTGTTGTTTTTAAAGATTACCTTTTTAAACCTAAATTCCTCATTTTTATTTTTTACTTCAGAAAGCCAAATGGGGTCTATTGATTTACTTGATTTCGGAATAATTTTATAACTACCGCACTCTAAATAAATTTGTTCATCTACTTCATCCGCTACAATATAAACTTTTTCATTTTCGCAAAGGTCTTTTACAAATTTAAGACAGGCTAGTCGTTGCTCAATTTTTGGAGGGGATATAAAAGCTACAAATCCTTTATCCGTATCGTTTTCGAAATAGGTGGTGATTTCTGTTTTTTTTCTATTCGTGTTATTTTTTCGGGCGAATTCAGTAGTTGTTTTATAAACATTCTCTTTTGTATCACCGAATTCTATTTTTTTAAGAAGTTTTTTAATAACTTGACTATCTTTTGTCTCGTCTTGATTCAGAACACCTTTTATTAGGTCTATACACCAGTCCGTAGTATCTTCTATATCTTGGAATGGGTAGCTTGGATTAAATTCAAATCTATTAATTGAATAATTATTATCCGGTTCTGGACAACTATCTATCCAATCTTCAATTAATCCGCAAATGCGCTTTACATTAAATCGTTCACTTGCCCAAGATGAACCATCCTTTGATCTAGAGTCTATATTATTTGATTCACAGAAGTTTTTAATTAGCTCGGCAATATGATTTGGTGAGGGTTGGGCTTTTTTGAATTGACTTTGGCACTCCCTGTATTCTGTATGGGTTATTGTATCAACAAATGGTTGTTCGCAGAACTCTTCTCCACAGGAATAATTAACGGTGGCTACTGGCGTTCCTGCCATTAGGCTTTCTACGATTGGCATTTCTAGGCCGCCTGATGTTACCGGATGAACATAGTAATCAATAACATTGTAGATTTCGTTCATTTGGGGGTCCGAAACGCCCTTGTAGCTCTTTACAGTATATTGGGATTTTTCGCTGCCGCAATGTTGACAGTTTTCTTTATCTGTAATAAACGGTTTTAATGAATAGCCTCCACAATTATTACATACATAAGTGGCTAGAACATCTTCGTTGTTTATATTATATTCTTCCAGAAATGAGGGGATATCCCACTTGCCTTCTTCGACCCAATTAGTGTGAAGCAAGAGTTTTGCTTTAATATTTGGATTTGAGTTTTTAAAAATTGAAAAGGCCTCAATTAGTGTTCCTACTAATTTACGAAGCTGATTTCTAAAAACAAAACCTACAATAACAGTGTTTGAGTCAAGATTATTTTTTTTCTTAATTGCTAATTTATCCAGCGGTTTAAAATTTTCTGTATCAATTGCTCCCGGAATTGTTTTGACATGAGTGTGACCGAGTCTCTTAAATTCATTTTCCGCGAATTTACTCCAAACCCATAAATTTTTAATTTTGTGGGCGTTTTCTCTGGCCTCTTTATATAAAGGTAAAGAGTCTGCGGTAGCCCATATAGCACAATTGACTTTGTTCCACCAAGGCTTGTCGGTATATCCATCAAATGCCCAGAAATCATTGACACCGATATAAATATCTGGCCGTTCTTTTTCTATTATATCGTCTATATAAAGTCCACCGTATTTACTTATACTATTTAAATACTCAGATTCTTCAAGGGCATTTTTTGCCCCTCGTTCTTCCGGCATGGCCCCATAGGCCCGCCACGGAACCGCTGAAAGCCTTTTATCTTTATAGGTGAATGGGGCGCAAGCAAATTCAATTATCTCATATTTCCCCGTAGCATATAAATACGACAAAACAGCTTTGGCGTTTTTACCAAAGCCGGATGGAGTTTTACAAAAATCACTAGCCCAAAGAATTTTTTTCTTTTTGCTGTTACTTGTTTCCATCATTAAGAATTATCTTGTTTGTCTTTAAAAAGCTTCTTTTCTTCGGTATAGTCGGCAACAAAAATCCTATTAAGGCCAAATCTAAACCACTCACATAACAATAGAGCTTCCGCGAAAGTAAATGGAACCGAAGCCTTCTTTTCCCCTTTGGAAACCGATAAAGCTATCCCTTTTGGGGTCAGAGCCTCACCTTCCTTAAAAGGATAAACTCCAAACGTAATTTGAGAGCTAGTATCACCTGTAGTATGGAAAAACTTGGCTTGTCCCTTTTTCTTTTGGCAAATTTCCATCATACCGGCTATCTCCGTTGGAGAAAATTTTAAGTTTATCTTATTTTCAGGGTTTTTATCAAAGGAGCCTGTTTTGTTTTTATCGTCCCATCCGGTTTGTTTAACTAGCTGAATGTAAAATCCTTGCGCTTTACCTGTTGATGTAACTGAAAAACTACATGCTGCACCGCCAACCTTTGGATTTGGTTTATAAAATTTCATAAGCCAGAATATTAGCTTAAATCAGAATATATGTCAACAATAATTATTAACTTTCAATGAGAAAGTATAATTTATTCTTTTATTCCTTTTAAATCAGCTAAGGAAATGCAAATTTTGTAATTCTGAATTTTCATACTATTCACCCAAGTGATATCCCCGTTTGCACTACCTACAATAAATAAAACATCTCCCTCTTTTGGGTCTAAATGACCATCTTGAGCATAATTTTCATATTTATCGCCAAGCATCATGGCATCAAAAGAGCCAGTTTCATCAAATAAATTCATTTTAATATATTTATTTCCGGCCTTGGATGTCCCCTTTTTAACCTCTCCAACCTGATACACGCCTTCAACTTTCCATCCCGGTTCGAAACTTTTTACTTCTAGCGCATTTTTAAGGGTAGATTTTGAACCAATGAAAACTTTTTTAAGTGTTGTCGTGAAGCTATATCCCAATAGGGTTTTTTCGTAATACCAGCTTGCAAATAATGGATGCTTGATGTTTTGATGATAAATTTCCTTATATTTGACTGAGCCTTTGCGAATTGTTTCCAATCTAGTTTTACCGGCGACTCTTTTGCCGGTAGAGTCAACCCAAGAGTCTATGTTCTTTACCATCATAAGAAGATCGAAATCATAGGATTGGCCATTTTCCAAGCAAAAAGCTTGCTCTTTTGGCTTAAGAAGGTTCCAAATCTGACCTTCAAAGACCGTTCTTTCTCTATTTGGGGAAACAGAGTTCAACATGCCAGCTTGAATAAGCGCACAAACGACCCCTATATTCAGTTTACTCTGTTTTGCCGCATTAAATACTTCAAATTTATTAGTTTTATTTATTGAAAGGAAATTAGTTAGCGACTCTAAGGATTTTTGGCTCACCCCTTTAATACTACTAAAACCATAACGAATATCTGAACCCTCTAGCGAGAAATCTGGTTTGCTTTTTATTAAGTCGGGGGGCAATAGCTTAATTCCAAAGAAATTAAGTTCTTGTTGAATAAGGCTGATATGGTCTTGCGTGTCAGACTTATTTTGCGCCATTCTTAAGCATTCACAATAAAATACTTGAGGATATTTATACTTATAATATAAAGTTAGGGCCGATAGATAACTATATGCGGCGCTGTGAGATTTATTGAACGAATAGTTGGCGGATTCTTCAAGAAGGTTCCAATAAAAATCTGCAATTTCTGTCGGAAGGCTTTTGGATTTTTGGGCTTCGTAAATCCTCTCTTTCCACTTTGCTACTTCTTCTGCCTTTTTTTTACCAATCGCACGCCTCAGACCTTCAGAGTCCTCAAGACTAAAGCCAAAGACCTTGTGGCCTATGCTGAGGGCTTGTTCTTGATAGATGGGGATATTATGGGTTGGCGCAAGAATTTCTTGCATTTCTTTTGTCCCCCAATATTCTTTATATTCATTCTTTACATAGTCTCCTACATAGGCCATTGCACCCGGACGAGCAAGGGCAATAACGTCACTTAGTTCGCTCCAATTTTTTGGCTTTACCTCTTGAAATACTCTATAGTTTGCGCTTGCTCCAATTTGGAATAGTCCATACGGCAAGTCACCAGTTTGAGAGACTTGATAGATCCAAGGATCATCAGGGCTAAAATGTTTTATATCAAATTTTACTCTTTCGTCGTCTAGTGATTTTTCATCAATGACTTTTAGTGATTTTTCGATTCTGTCAATAAGAGTTACACCATGTAGCCCAAGCAAATCTAATTTAATAGATTCTTGTTGGGCATAGTTCATATCAAATGAGCTAATTACCTCACCTTCGCCGTCAAGTTCGCAAGGAAGAAAGTCGTCTAATGGATCATAGCTAACCAAAAAAGCTGAAGCATGAGAACCCTTTTGCCTCATTAATCCTTCAACTTTTGAAGCAATCCTAACAACTTCAGAATGTTCCTTGGCAAACGCTGCAAAATCTTCGCTTTCTTCTTGAGATTTTTTTAAAGATAATGGTTGACCGAACTTTGTAGGAATGCTTCTTGTCCCTTGCATAAGGGTCTCTTCTGGTAAATTTGCTACAATTTTTCCACAATCTTTTAAAGCTATTCTGGACGCCAATGTAGAAATTGTCGGCAGCTTACAGAATTTTCCCCTATATTTATTTTTTAGGTGTTCAATTACTTCAAATCTTCTGTCAGTGCATATATCAAGGTCCACATCCGGGGCAAGATTTCCGTCCAAGTAAACAACGCCATCAACTGTTTTTGATTTAGCTCTTGCCCTTGAAATGAAACGCTCAAAAATTAGACTGTTTTCTACTGGGTCGATCCCAGTTACCCCAATCAAATACATAACTAGACTGCCCGCCGCCGATCCTCTTCCGGCCCCAGTAGGGATATCCTTTTCGTGACAAAAATTAATAACATCCCAAATTAGGAGGAAATAATCTGTGAATTTAAGCTCATCAATTACCTCTAGTTCTTGCTTTGCGCGATTTACGTAATCGACATTATTTCTTACGCCCCTTTCCTTCATTCCTTTTACACAGAGTGCTTTCAGGAACTGAATATTAGAAACTTCCGGGGAAATGTTATTATCCCGGTAGTAATGTTCATCAATTTTAATTTCTGGCAGTCTAACGCCATGAATTTTAATCTCCAAATCGGAGAACTTATTTAGAAAGGACTGTTCCATAGGCTAAGTGTTTAAATACGTCTGCGTTAATTGTAACATCATAAAGAGCGTCATGCAACTTCTTTTCGTCAACTGGGATATTGAAGCTTTTCGCCACGTCAATTAATTTTCCCTTAAAGGCCTTGTCATACCTACCAAGCATTTTATACATGAATGAAAGACGCTCTCGCTCATCGGCGGGTAATTGAACCTCAAAGAATCTTCCTCTCGCCATACAAAGCGTATCAATACACCTATAGATAAAATCTCGAAAATCTAACTTGCGGCCAACATAATTATACAGATTCATAAGGATATAAATGTCATACCCCAATATATTGTGACCAACAAGTAAATCATCAGTTTCAATAAAATCTTTTTGGATGATATCTACTACATGATCGGCTGGAAGTTTTTTCTTATTATAAATCTCCCAAGAGAATCCAGTAACCTTGGCTGCGTCTGGGTTTACCTTTAGATTGTGAATATCTATATAAAGATTTTGTCTATCTACAATTTTATTGTTTTTAAGTTTTACATAGGCTAGTTGCCATGGTCGAGTTAGACTTAAGTTAAGGGATTCCGTTTCCATGTCCCAGATAGTTGCGTTCATACTTTATTTATATTTTCCTTCCAACTTTCAAAACAAAATTCTTTACTGTGGCAATGTTCAAAATTCGGTGAGTCTAAACTTCTTTTGCGTCCCTTGTAATTCAGGTTTAATGAGCATTTGTAGGTTTGCCAAACCTTAAAGTCTTCGCGGTTCTTATAATAAATGGATTTGGTCTTTACTTTATTGTTTCCAATTTTTGAGGAAACTAAATCGTCAAACGGAAGTGCATTATCCTCCCAAAAGAAGGTATGTTCAATGTCATTAAATTCCGGGAGACAATTTGTTCCATTAATGACGTTCCTAAAGATATAAGAATCATAAAAGGGAACGACAAGTTCAAGATTTCTTGTCCACAAATTCTTCAAGACATTAGTGTCCACATAAGATTCGTTATGTATATTACTAAAGTTATGAAGTTTAATAAGATCCTTGTATCCCTCTGTGTTTTTGCAGAAAATTAGAATCTTGCTCCAGTTTGGCTTGTTTTCTTCGCTAACTTCGTTAAGAAATATTCGAGTAAGACCAAATCTAGGATTTAACTTTGCTTCTGTGAAATTTTCATACATTTCTAGAAACCCAGTCATCTTGGACTCAATGACGAAAGGATTTTTTATATCGTTATCTAAGCAGATATCAATGATGCTATCTTTGTTGTATTTCGCTGCATCTTCTGACGTATCGAACGTAAGCACACTTTTGCCGCTATAGTGACTAGTGAAAAGTGGAATCATAATTAAAATAAGGGTTTCTCGGTTGTCAATAGTTGAGGTTGAAGAAGGGATCTAAAAGTGTCAATTTGGTGCCAAATACATTTGGTTTTAATGACTTCCTCTAACTCTTCGTCACTAAGCTTCCAACAACAAGTAACTCTGCCATGTTCGCTAACATGAGCGGGCAGGGGATTATATTCTGGCTGATTCTTGGCAAAGATTACTGTTTGCTCTTTAAATTCTATAGTTTCCATATTTATTTTAAATTCATCCACGCCGGACAGCCCAAATAAAGCTTTTCCTCTATTGTATCCCCTTCTTTCATTTTGTCAACCATATCCTGTTCTATTTTGGATGTCCCAATTATCTTCCCCTCTTTATTTTTAAGCTCGTAATATACGAATGGATATTTTAATGAGCAAACCCAAGCTGGAGACCCATCTTTTTTAAGAGCACCCTTTTCTTTTCCACATAAAAAATAGCTATCATTAAATCTAGCAAAATTAGAAGTAGCCTTTTTGGTATTAAAATCTTTTAAATATAAGTATATTTCAGAAAGATAAACCTCGAAGCCTTTGAGGTGCTTGTCGGTAAACTTAAATCTTTGCCATGGGTCTTTAGGAAATTTAAGAAAAAGGAAATTTACATCGACTTCTTCTAAATCAAGTTCTTTCCATAAAGCTAAAGCATACATAAGACCTTGAACGTTAAAATCCTTGTCTTTCCCTGTAAATTTTGCTTTACTGGTTTTATAGTCATCAACTCGACCTTTCTTTCCGCAGCAAGAGATCGCGTTTTTATCAATAAAGCCTAAAATTTTATATTCAGGGTTTTCTGATTCAATTTGAAATTTCTTTTCCGGTTTTTGAAGTTCCCAAAACTTTTCTCCATTGTGGTTTGGATCTTGAACTTCTTGGCAGAAATAATCTGCTTTTAAACCCGTGGAAATGAAACCCTTGATCAGTTTCAGGTTCGCATCGTCGTCAACTTGCAAAATCTTTGCATGTTTAAGAACTAAACGCCAAACGGAAGGGATTGAGTCAGTTCCATTCGCAACAATTTCAACAATATATTTTTGATGGCGAGGGTTTAATAATACTTCTAAAATTAAATGGCAAATGGTTCCCCGTTTTGCTCCATCATTAGACCCATCAATATCTCTAAGACCAAGGTGATACTGTGCATGGTAAAGCCATGAACAGGTATTGTATGTTTTTATTCTAGAGGCGCTTAAGAACATGCGGGGCGAGAGTATATAATAGATTCTAATCCATCTTCTTTATCGAAAATAAACCCTTGACCAACTCTAATGTTCCCAACATAGCCTCTATCATAATGATAAACATCATTCCCAGAAAGAGAAGGAACAACCCTAACTTTGACTCCATTAAACTCTTTAACAATCTCATGATGAAGGTGCCCAACTCTAATTTCTCTATATTTTGAATTAGCCCAAAGAGCGGGCTCTTCTGTTGCTGCAATTAGAGGTAGCTTTTCCATTTTTTCTTTATCTCCATGTGTATAAAGAATTAAATTTTCTCCATAGGAATAATATTTGCGAGATTTAATTCCGTTGTCAACCGTTACATTTTCATCGTTATGATACCAACATTCCAAGGCGTCTCCGATATGGAACATTCCGTTCGAATCGTGATTACCACATACCACAACTACATCTACTGGAGCATATATTTTTAAAGTATCTATGGCTTGAATAAGTAGCTTCCGGCCTTCTCTGAAGATGAATGGGAACGTGGAGTCACAATCTTGTGGTGTTCCTGCCGTTGTCGTCCTAAATGAATTATCTACATTAAGGTAATCGTTACCCACGGGGAAACAAATTCTGTCTATCTTGCCGCCTTTAAGTGTTTTCTGAACAATGTCAACTAAAGCTTCTAGATATAGCTTTTTTGCAATCTCAATTGAATAATTATTTCCGACTTGATCCTTAAATCCAAGCTTTCCTAAATGAAGGTCAAATAAACAAATTTCAAGTAAACGTGATCCATCGTTTTTCGCACTTACATGAATTCGTGGAACTTTTAGTGAGGATTTCTTTAAATCTTCTTTAAGATCGTCAATGTTTATACGGGTTTTTTTTGAGATTTTACGCTCTAAATATGCTTTTACTTGAGAAAAAATAACTACTCCATCACAAGTATTCGCAGGCCATGAATTGGGCCTGAACGACTTAACTTCCCAATCTTCTTTATTTATATTGCAGCGATCAAGAAGCTCATCCAAGGTTTTCAGGCCGTAATGCTTTGCGTTTATCTCAATGTTATCATCGTCTAGGTCTATCGCAGAAATCTCTTCTTCGCTCGTTTCTTTATAATCTAGATTTTTAATTTCATTAAAATTTTGATTAACTTGGGTTTTCCCCAGCCCCGTATTGCTACGGATGTAATTTTTAATCGTTACTGTATTCTCTCCTATTTTCAGGAGATGTTTTACAGTTTTAATTATTATATTATCAATTTTTGGACTCATTTAATTGTTCGATTATACTTTCTTTTGGGGTCATTCCCCAATCGTTCAATTGAGGTAGTTTGATTGATATCATATCATCATTTACAAGTAGGGTCAAGCTTTTTCGAATTTTTTCGGCTCCTTGTAGCCCCCAATTTTGCTCTGAATCGAAATCGTTATTTGTTGATATTATTATTTCTCCGCCTAGAGCCGAAAGAAAGTTTACTAGTTTAGGACTTATGTTTGTTCCAAATGTAACAATTACATTAAAAAATCCAGCGTTTCTTAATGCAAGCATGTCTCCTATACTTTCGACCAGATAAACCCTTTTTTCCTCTAGGATATGGTCTATGGCACAAAGAGGGTAGATCCATTCTCTGCTAAATCCTATTTTTTTCCACTTAGCCTCACGACTTAACAAGTCTCGTCCGGTCAGCCCGATAATATCATCATATTCATCCCTAATTACAAAAACAAATCGGTTATTTAGTCTTCCAGACATTTGTAAGCCACATTCTAAGCCTTTTAAAATCTTTTCGTCTATATTCCTTTTGTCACTAGTATAAAAAGAGTAGTTAGGCAACAGATCGTAAACATCTACGGGGTTTATTTTACTTTTTGTTTTTAGCTTAGGCTTTTTATATACATATTCTACAAAAAGCTCGTTATTGTTAAGCCACTTGTCGGCTTCTTTATAAGTTTCTAAATTTAGGGTGAGTTTAACTAAATGTTTCAGCCCTCCCTTTTCTCCGCTCACAAAGTCATTGAAATAACCTGTTTCCTTATTTATTCTGAGGGCATTATTATTATCCCCTTGCCTATAAATAGCTTGTGCCCGCCAATATTTTGAATTCTCGGTTTTGAGATTGTATCCTAATTTAGATAAAACTTCTTCTATGTTGTTCAAAGTAATTCCTCTCTTTCGATTTCTTTATCTTTATCCCCATAAGAGGATTTTTTTCGACCTCTTTTTGGTTTGTCCTCGTCTGGTTCTTCTAGGTCAATTTGTTTCTTTAGATGCTCTATAACATCAGCCCTTGTTCCGGCCTCTTTCATTGCGAAATTCTTAACAGAGATATTTAACCAATTTGGATTCCAAACCGTTCCCTTTTCCTTTTCTTGTTTAACAAACTCTTCTTCTTCCCAGTCAGCCCCTTGATTTCTCAGGGCAAACGGCTGAATCACATGGGTTCCAAATTGATCCCCGTGTTCCGCAAGCTCTTCGGACGTTTTCCGTCTAAATAGATAAATATTTGATGCAAACCACTTAATCCGCTGAGACATTGCTACATCATTTGCTGCGTTACTTTGCACCGCTGCAACCCCGCACAATCCAAGTTCAGCCATAAGGTGCTTAAGAGTGTCGCATTTTTCCCCCATGACTTGATATTCTTTGTTGGAATCATCAATTTTTTCACCAGTTATTTTTAAGTAATCATAAATAACAACGCATTCGTCATCTGGATCTGTGTGAACAGCTTTCCATCTTTTGATAATTCTACAAACCTTATCAATCGGTATATTCGCTACGTATCTATGATAAATTTTTCCTTTACGAGCAGAGAACTTGGGAAACTGGCTTGTAACCTTTTCTACCATTTCGGAGCTTTTGGCCCATTTACCATCTTTAATGTAGCACTCATTTACTTGGGACATAGAAGCCACCTTCCGGGTTCTTACCCGGAAAGATTCAAGTTCAGTGTCTAAAATCAGAACTTTAATTTTTTTGTCTTTATTTGCAAGAATAAAGGGCGCGTCGGCTATCCAGTTTAAAATAGTGGACTTTCCGGTTTTCGGCGGAGCGACAATGACATGAAAATCCCCTTTAGTTAATGGTCCCCACCATCTATTCCAAGTCTTGAAAGGCAAATAAACACCCTCTGGGGTCTCTCTCTCAGCAATGTTCTCAACCATTTCATCAAGCCCCTCGTATACGTCTACAAAGGTGTCATCGTCCTCTTCAGAGGCTGTTGAAGATAGGGCCATCCCCTTCTCCATTGCTGCAATGATCGTCGAAATTGGCTGATTTAAATTACTGTGAATTTCTTTAATAGTATTTTGACAGCTAATTACGCCCGCTCTAGCAATTTTATATTTATAGCATTCTTTAAAATAGGTGTCGATTTTATCTTCCGTAACGGAGTTCATCCTTACAATTGTTCGAATATAGTCAGGAATATCCGTCCCGTCTTGACTGGCAAGACCAATGTTTGTTACGTGATTAGCTAAGATAGTTATATCGACAGTTTTCTTGTTCTTAAACTCGTGCCTGATTGAGCCTAATATTATTTTATGAACATCGTTATGAACAAGGTCATCTCCAAGCCGTTCTAGATAATCTGGAATAACTTGAGGATGTTTAATTATAGATGCGAGAAAAACTCGCTCAATTTCATAGGATGCTGGTATTTTCATTTAGTAGTCGCTCTTTAAAAGAGAGGGTGCGGGAAGTTGTTCTAGTATACTCTGGATTGTCGAAGTTAACAACAGTTTTCTTCGTTTTCGATCTTGTTAATCTTTCAAGGCTCGCGTTAATTTCTTTTATGCCGTTTTCGGTATTAAAAAAGGCCATAGAATTTAAACTATAGCCTAAAACCATAAAAACCCATATTTCTTTTGGGTATTTCATAGATAGGGCGTTTAAAATTTTTATTTCGCGCGCCCAGTTTATTTTTTCTGGTTTTACAAATTTTAATATTGCGAACTCTTTTTCTTCTTTAGTCAGGGTGCTCGTCGTCTTCTCCATCTTCTTCATTTTCGGTTTCAAATGCTTCTGATTCGTAAAAATTCAGGCTTTCAATTTCGTCCACAGTTCTTAAAGTTTCAAGGAAATTCTCAGTTTTTTTTAGAATGGCTAAGTAAGCCATTTCATGATCAAAATCGGCATGGGTTTGAACATTGCCGTCCATATCTATTCTAACAAATAAATACCCTCCCGCTGTATGTTCCTCTAAAGCTGCTCTCATCTCACTGGGTAATTGATTTTTATTCATATGACGCCTTGTTCCTGTAAAAATTCTTTGGTTAGTGGAAGGTCTTCAGGATAGATCTCCACCATTGTCCAGCCATTGGCTTCGCAATATTTTTTCTTTTCCATATCTCTCTCAATCTGAGCATAGAAATTCATTTTATTTCCTTTGTGGAAATGTTTGTTTGGTGTTCTGTGTTGTTCACCCTGAATTTCTATTGCAACCTTATATGTAAGGTTTAAAAGATCAATGGTCATTCGAGTTCCGGCGACAGGAAACTCTTCATATACAATATGGTTTTTCCAAAATGGGTATAGGAAAAATTTAACTGAATCTTGAAACTTACTGCGGGTTTTCTTATTCCATTTAATTAAATATTTTGAAACGGCCTTTTCTATTTTGTTTCCTTGGGGGGTGTAAAGGATCACAGATTTTCCTCTTCTTGAATTTCTATTTCTTCGTCAGAAGAAAGATCTATTTCATCGTTTGAAGCAAACTCGTTTAGATATTTTTTAATAGTAGGAAAAATGTCTGGTCTTGCCAAGAATACATTGCACTTGTTTTCTCCATTAACTTTATCTGGAAAATCAAGTCCTCTTGCTCTCATTTCTTCTACGAAATAAGGCGAAAACTCATTGGCTGCTTTCTTAACCGTTAGAAGCCCATAACTAATAAGCATTCCTCTAACCTCTAGTTCCGACCAAATGGCAGACCCATTTTTAACTTTATACTTAACTGGATATCTAACAGTCAAGCCAGTAGATTCATTTTCGCTCTTTCTGATCGTTACTTTGCACCAATGGCCAATTGTATTATTGGTTTCAAAATCCAACTTAACTTCTTTTTCTCCATTTTTGGTAATATAGTCAGATTTATTACGAGGCCTATATTCCATAGAGATATTAGAGAAGTGGATTTGTGCATTCCCCCCTGAACCCCCAACACTAAGCTGGTCTTTAACATCATACTTAGGGGCAATGTGAGCACTAACTTGAGCGATTAGAACGAGAACATGGCCGAAAGTGGCAATTGGAAGGCCTACTTGTTTTAAAAGTCTCTTTGTTAAGACTTGTGGTCCGGCAACCTTAACGCTTTCGTCTCCGTCAAAAGATTTCTTTACGTCCGCCTTTAGAATAAGGCCGTCCATACTATCAATTACAATAAGAAATTTAAAATCTTCCGGATTGTCTGTAACTAAATCGAAAATTAGTTGAGCAAGACTATCAAAAATATTTGACTTTAGAACTAGGCAGGTGCCTACATCCCATTTCGAGAAGTCTTCGGTAAACTTAATTCCACAACGAGCCTTCATCTTTTCTGACAGCCTTCCCTCGGCTTTAATATAAAGAACTTTAGAGCGAGGAACAACTTCTAAAAAGTTCGCAGCCTCCTCTAGGGTGCTGGCGGATTTGCCGCCTTCAGAACTCCCTGATTTTCTTATGATTCCCGGACCATACCCGCCATCTAACGCGGCGTCTAGCTTAATGCTTCCACTAGAATACTTATAGGTAAAATCTTGAATTCCATTGTAATGGTCCTCCTTATGCTTTTCTCCATACCTTTCGATAACAGACTTAATCTTTGGTTTGGATTCTTTTTCTTCTTTAGTTTTTGCCATGTTATAAATTTTCTTTTCTTATTTTGTAAAACGGGCATTCCTCACAATGCTCTTCATTCAAATCCTCTATATTCCTATAGAAGCACAAGTATGCCATATGGAGGGTATCTTTGCAACAAGAAAATTCTCCAACCTCAACTTCTTCAAAGCTCCTATATTTACAGGAATGAAACTTTTCTTTTCCAGATAATTCTTCATTAGCCATTTTGGGATAATGCACTTTCTACCATTTCTTTTACAAGTTTATCAAAATCATATTCGGGCTTCCATCCCATATCTTTTCGAATAAGGTCGCTACTCCCTACGTTCTTAATCGTAGACTCGGAGGGTCGAAAAAACTTAGGATTTATTTTTACAAATATTATTTCTTCGTTTTCCTCTGATATATATTTTTCATTAATACCTTCCCCAATCCATTTTCCTTTTATACCGGCTATTTCAAAAGCTTTATCTACAAAGTCTTTTATGGTGTGTGGGACCCCAGACGATAAGACATACTCTTTGATAAAAAGGGAATACGGTTGAGTGAATCCTGCGGATTTTGGAAACTTGCCATACTTTTCTTGATTTAACATCATCCAGATCCCTACAATAAAATCATTAACATGACTCCAATCTTTTTCTGTGTAGATATATCCTAATTCTATTGGGACTATTGCCACCTTATTCGTCAAAGATTTCTTTATCTCGGCTGTGCCTCTTGCTATTTTTTGAGTCACAAACTCAATTGAGCGTTTGGGGCTTTCATGGGAGAATAGTATTCCTTGGAGTGCGTAAAGATCGTATGCTTCTCGATAAATCTTTATGATGTGATGGGAGGCAATTTTGCTTGCACCGTAAGGGGAACGCGCGCTCTTTGGGTGCTCTTCGTCCTGTGGAACATATTCTACGTCAGATATTTCCTCACTGCTTCCGGCATTGAAAAATCTGCAATGCCTGCAATGTTTTCTTATTGCTTCTAAGCATCTAATTACGCCCGTTGCGTTTATATCAAAGGTTAATTCAGGAATATCCCAAGAAGATGAAACAAAGCTTTGGGCAGCAAAATTAATAAAATAGTCTGGCTTTATATCCATAACTATTTTTTCCAATGAATGGCTATCCGATAAGTCGGCTGTAATTAATTTAAAATTAGGATTGTCTAAAGCATCTTTTAAGTCGTTTAGGTTTTGATGCGAAGTGCGTCTTACCACGCCATAAACGTCTAGATTTTCTTTACTTAAAAGAAAATCAATCATTGACGAACCATCAAGACCATTGGCTCCCGTGCAAATTACTTTTTTCTTAATTGGTTTCATTTGAAAATTTCTAATTCCACTATTGAATCTTTGATGCTTTTTATTTTAAGCTTTGACCAAAATGATTTATAAAAATGAATTTTTAAATCATCCATCTCCTCTTGAGAGAAAAACCTTTCTTCGGTAAAATTTTGAAAAGATTCTTCAAAGACCCCCTCAAGGACTGACACTAAAAGCGATTGATTCATTAAAATCAAATTTAAATTGTGAATTTTCTTTGATAGCTATTTCATCTAATAGTTCTTGGAAATCTGCCGGTCTGTAGCTTGGCCCCTTTACCCATTTCCCATCATCACGGCGATGCCCGTCAATAAACTTAGATAAATTAGATGATTGACATTCATCATGACCCAGTTGCATGCAAAGTCCCCAGCCATTAGCTGCGCCATTAACCACATAACTCGTATCAACTAAGCCATCCCAAACTTTATCTAGCTCTACCCTTGCTTCACCTACATCAACAACATCAGTTATGCTTAAATCATCGTTATATACCATTTTAAGGCCCATCGCCTCTAATGTTTCCAGGGTTTCCTCTAAAATTAGACGGCCATGAAGAACTCTTGCCTCGGGCGTGGGTATAGTTGGTCTATTATATGTTGTTTGGCCAGCGGCCACCATAAATTGCTTTACATCTTCTTGAATAGAGTTCATAATAAAAATAATATAACATAAATTTTACAGCATGTCAATAACTTATCCTAAATCACCAAAACTATCGAAATCTCCAGCTTCAATTGTGGTATCCATGGCACCTACTTCATACCTGTAATTTTCAGTTTCTTGATTTGCTACTTGAATCTTAGAAGTATCGGAAAAAGTTCCAAGCCAGCCCCCAATAGGATTATTTTTTTGGTCAAATATTTTTTTGAATCCGAGCGATACCAAACGATTATTAGCAAGCCATTCAATATATCCTTTGAGTAAACTAGCATTAAACCCAATTAATTCGCCTTGGGAAAATAAATAATCCGCCCAAGCTTTTTCATTTTCAACAGTCAATGCAAACAAATCATATACTTTCTGTTCGTTATCCTTCATTATTTGCTGGAAGCCTTCAAGAGGATCTTGTTTCCAAAACTTCATAATATTTTGAGTTATAGCAACATGAAGAGCTTCGTCGCGTTCAATTAATTGAATTATTGACCCGTTACCCACTAGTTTGCCGCGATATTTAAAATACAGTGTGCAAGCGAACGATATGTAAAACGATAGACTTTCGGTGATGTAGGTCGCCAAAACAGCATCAAAAATTTCTTGCTTAATATTTTTTGGCTCCCCTAAAAGTTTGTCGTAAGAATTCTTTGCAAATTCCATTCGAGAGACAATTTCTTTATCTTCTAGAATAGAATCAAAAAACTGCTTTGGATTTTTTGTAATATTTTGCAATACCCATGTATAGGACCGAGAGTGAATAGTCTCGTAAAATGCCCATGTTGCACAACAAATTTCAAGTTCTGGGCTAGTTATATAACTAGAAACTTCGTGAATACTTCTTGAAAGCATCGAATCTGTTGATGTTTGCCAACGAAGATTATTCTCGAAAATAAACTTTTCCGTAGAATTAAGAGACTCATAATCCATGCGGTCCTTTGTAAGATTTATTTCGTCATGCTTCCAAAAGTTTTTGATTTGCTTATCTGTTAACTCAATAAAAATAGGCCTTTTGACTAAATCATACCTTTGTAACCCAAGCGACTCCCCCAAAAACATTGGGTTCGCCATGATATCATAATTTTTTGTGTTTAAAACTGTTTTCATATTTAAATTGCACATGCTCCTGAAGCGCATCCGTCATCTTCCTTATTGGACATCCCCTCAGAGTTATGTCCGTCATCTTTTTTGGCGTAATACAGTGTTTTTGCGCCTAGCTTAAACGATAAAAGAATATCGGAGAGAACTCTTTTTACGGTAAGTTTTTCTTTTGAGTAGAAATGGTCAGCAGAAATAGACATATCACAATATTTTTGAATTACTGCATAAATCTTAATAAGATTAGTATTATCAGGCATTTCAAAACAACCTTCATAATTCCAGTTTTTGTTTCCGGGCACAAATTGCTTAATAAGACCTTGTTTGGATTCTTTTATTTGGAATCTTGATTGAATTGGTCCGACGCCATTTGTTGAGTTGAGGCAAACAGAAGATGCTTCGCATGGCATCATAGCGGTTAAGGTCATATTGCGCAAGCCCCAAGTTAGGATTTCTTTCCTGAGCCATTCCCAATCCATAGAAAGCGTCCTGTTGCAAACTTCATCCACAGTTTTTTTATAACTGTCGATAGGTAGAATTCCATCGGAATAGCTGCTTTCACTAAATAAGGGTGCTGGACCTCTTTCTTTCGCCAAATTCATAGACGCTTTTAGACAATAAAATTGAATCTTCTCCATTAATGCATCTACAAATGCAACAGATTCTGGATCTGAGTATTTTAAGTTATTTTTTGCTAATAAAGCCGCTAAGTTGGTTATACCAATCCCAAGGGATCTTTTATTAACTGCGAAGTTTCTGGCTTGTGGGGCAAAGTAATCTTGAATATCTAAAATATTGTCAAGCTGTCTCACGCTGGTTTCGCAAATTTCTTCTAATTCCTCATCACTTTTCGCTTCTAAAACATTGATAGCGCAAAGCGTGCAAATTCCAATTTCCCCATCCAAATCATAAAGATTTTTTGTTGGTGTGATATTCTGCAAAATTTCCTGACACAGATTTGAAAATCCAACCTTTTTCTTCCATGGGCTATGGTTGTTTGCATTATCAATATTTAATATATATATTCTTCCGGTTTCAATTCTTTCCTCGGCTAGGCGAGTAAACAGTTCGTTAGCACTTACTGTTTTTTTCATTTTAATCATTGGGTCGTTTTCGTAACGAATATAAAGATCATCGAATTCTGGCAAACCGAAAGCTTCGAATAAGCCTTTTACTTCATTGGGGTTGAAAAGAGTAATGTTTCCGTTCTTAATTAATCTTTCATAAAAAAGCTTCGAAATCCCTATGCTATAATCCAAGCGCCTTACTCGGTTGGCATCTGTTCCTCTATTATTTTTAAGTTGAAGGATGTCCTCAATCTCGTAATGCCAAATTGGGAAGGTTGTGGTGGCACTTCCTCCGCGCGCCCCTTGGAGGGTAGCAATAACGATAGATTCAAATGTTTTCAAATAAGGAATTACACCTGTATGTAAAACTTGTCCGCCCCGTATAGGGGAGCCAATTGGGCGCAAACTGCCCGTATCTAGGCCAATTCCATATCCTTTTGAAGTCGCTTGAGACGTGAAAACTCGTGATGCGTCAATAGACTCTAAAGTATCCAAAACAGGTAGAAGGCAACAAGACGCATATGATCTTGTATTTGTTCTAAGTTTTGACATTAATGGAGAGGGCAAACTTATTTTTCTCTTTGTATAGGAATCATAGGCTCTTTTCACATAAAAAACTCTTTTTTCCGGACTTTCATTAATATGACCGGCCATTGCCATTAACATGTATGCAAATGAAGGCGTTTCAAATGATTCTCCTGTTGATTTATTATTATAAAGGTATTTTTCCTTTAATTGTTTAACTGCCGCAGAATCTAATTGAAGATCTCTATCGTGGTGGATCTTTTCATTCAGTTTGTTAATTTCCTTTTGAGAAAAAACTTTTAAAATTTCTGGATCATAAATACCAAGATCAATATTCTTTTTTATAAAATCATATAAATGTGGCGGATTTTTTCCTCCCCAAACCTCTTTTCTTAAAGAAAAGATCATTAATCTACCCGCGACTAGGCTATAATTGGGAGATGTTTCTGAAAATAAATCGCTGGCAGCGTCTATTATCGAACTATGGATGTCCTGGGAATTAATTTTCTTCGATAGACTCATATTGGCGTTAATAGCTATTAAATTAGCATCAACTCCACTAACCCCCTCTGTTGCCCAATTTATAACTTTATTTATTTTTTCAACGTCGAACAATTCTTGCGAGCCGTCTCGTTTTATTACTTTCACCTCTTCATTAATACTCATTATTTCTTTCCCTTTTTATCAAAAAATTGTTTTTCTGCCCTTTGTGTAATTACGTCCTTAGCTCCTTCTTTTTCCGTTCTAGCCTCGCTAAATTCCTTGCTTATTTTCCAAGCCTCTCCATAAGTTTTGACATTTTTTGTCTTATTTAAAAAGGATTTTTGAGAGAATGCATCAACTTTCCCATCCACGGAAGCGGTGGGGACCGTAAAAACTCTATTCCATTTAATTCCATCTTGATAGTATTCATGGACATCGTTCATGCCCTGAAAAACCTCAACCACCTCTTCACCGTCTTTCGGATTCGCGTATATATATAATCCCATTTTTAAATTCCTTTTACCGTTGGAAACCTATTTACACTAAAAAAATCTCCCCATCAAAAGTTATAAATCTTTTACTTTCAAGAGTAATTTTTATAAGTAATTGATTATTAAGCTAGATTTTCCAATATAATTTTTGCGGTATTTTCATAAGTCCAGCTTTTTAATTTCACGCCCTCATGATTATACTTACGTCCTGTTTTAGCGGCAACCAACATTGCATCAATCAAGTCAGAATCTTTGAAATCGTGCCATTCCCCTTGATTTATATCCTCTCCCTCAATGAAGAACCTATCATCAACAGCATCAACCATTCCATTTGGTTCTATTAAAATTGAATTGCTTGAATTGCAATAATCCTTGTGAGCGTGAGCGTTTAAAACAATTGCTTGTTTCCCGAGGCAGAGACTTTGGAAAAGTGGAAGATTAAACCCTTCGCCACCGCTCATACCTGTTAACTCGATATCTGTATTATTCAATACTAAATTATATTCTGAATTAGTGCTAGAATATGGTAAAATATTGACATTCCAAGGGAGCCTTTTATCAGGGAGGGAATTAATAATCATGCTTGATTGCTCCTCATTAGACATGAATGCATTATGAATGGAGCAGTCAAGTCTGTATCTTGGATCGCCGCCGAAAACTTTTACCCAAGCCTTAATAACGCGGATCGTATTTTTTCTTTGTTCTAATTTTCCCTTTAGGCCGAAGGTGAGAACCTCTTTTTCGTCTTCACGCTTTTCTATCTCAAAAAAAGATTCACTATCAAATCCAAGCGGCGCGTATATTGATTGTATATTATGGTCAAGAAAAACTGATTGAGTGTATCTATTAGATACGAAAACCTTATCTTGCTGAGATAAAATATTTTTTTCATAATTGGTAAGCCTATTAGTTTCATGATAAGTAAATAAGCTTGGATTTCTGCCAACTGAATCCTCCGAACCTCTTATATGAAAGTATTTTAATGTCGGATTATTTCTGTTATAATATTCCTTTGAATATCTTAAGCTATTTTTTATAATTTCTATATCAGAATCCTTAAGTTCAAAACATTCCAAACCAATTCCATTTATTGGAAAAAGGCACACATCTGTCATTTTGGTTATTTCTTTAAAAATATTATAACCTGACTGCCCTATGCTTGTTAAATTAAAAGGTGCTTGAAAATTTATCATACTTATGGTCCGCCAAATTCAATTAAGAATTAGGACGGATTAATTTTTAGAAAAGAGGATCTTCTTCGTCCTCTTCAACGGGGGATGGCTTGCTAGATTTAGCTTTTGGCTCAGAAGTTGCCTGTGATGACTTATCGCCCTTTGGCGGCAAGTCAATTCGGGAAACCTTGATATAAACCTTAGATTGCTTTTGTCCATCCTTTTCCCAAGTGTCTTGGACGAGTTCCCCCGTTACAATTGCAAAATCCCCTTTGGATGCATATTTCTCAAGGACTTCCGCAGTTTTCTCCCAAGCCTCAACTTGAAAGAAGCTCGCTCCCGCATCTTTTCCGAACTTATCAACTGCGATAGAGCCTGTCGCCTTTTTCTTACCGCCCACATCAGAAACTTTAAAATCTTGAGACCATCTTCCTGTTAAATTTACTATGTTCATTTTATTTTTTTATTAATACTATTCAATAGAGAGTATACCGACTCAAAGAAATAAATCAAGCATAAAGTTGCGCAAATCCCAAAAAAGATTTCGATTGACCGACAAAACAATATATTAACCCAAAACACGAAGCAGAATGCGCATTTCGTAGCAACATATATAAACGCCTTGGCAATTGGGTGACCCATTCTACTGCGAAGTATTAATTTAATTCCTTCTGTTTTGATTATCGCTTCCCTGATCGGCCTGCCAATACTTGTGCGATTTAGTAGTATCCAGAGGAAATAGGGAAATAATAGTTCTGCGTTCATTTTTTTCTTGACAACTAAAAATCGTTCGTTATAATATACTCTTACTCGCTTCGCTCGTAATTTATAGGATTTAAATTTATAAATAAATATTAAATTAAAAGCGAAGCTTTTCAGAACTAATCGAGCTTGCGAGGTTAGTTCTGTAATCTTAAAACGATATATTAGACCTTACCTCTCTTCGTTCGTTAAGGTCTTTTTCTATTATAAGCATGCCCTTTCGTTTTGTCAAGAAAATAATTTCAGATTGACAATTCTCATTATTTTTGGTATCTTAATACTTTATGAACGAAACCGAAAAAACCTTACTGAAGCGTTATCTAGAAACGGGGGTAATGGACGAGAGACTATTACTTATAAACAAAGGAATTCTTGACTTCATATACCAGAAGTATTTTCTTTCATTTTCTTTTATAAAAGACGATCTTATGCAAGAGGGCCTTCTTGGGCTTCTCGAAGCCTTTAATAGATTTGATGAAAGTCGCGAGGGAGGATTTTTTAATTATAAAAAGCTTTGGGTTAGAAAAAAGATGCAAGTTCTAGCTTATAAGCAAAGCAGGATTAATTCTTTCAGCGATCTAAAAATTTCAGAACCAATCTCATTTTGGGGAAGTTCTTGCTATAGATTAGAAAGAATTCAAAATGTTATTGACTTAGTTGAATCTTGCGATAAAATATCAATTCACGATAAAATTGAAATCGCCGAAGCCATAAAAGGTAATAGGCCCGGCTTCAAGAACAGCAAAACCTTTGCGAAGTTAAGAAAATTAGTAAGTTATGACAAAATTTAAATCATATTGGAAATGGGAACAAGAATAATTGGAATTTCAGGAAATGCACGGAGCGGCAAAGATTCTTTGGCAATCTGTATACAAAAAGACCTTCAAAAAGATGGATTAACTTCACGGATTATTAGTTTAGCCGCGCCACTTAAAGAAGTGGTAAAACCCTTTGTTTACGAAAACTTTGGCATAGATCTTGACAACTGCACAGACAATGAGAAATTACTACTAAGGCCCTTAATGGTCGCATTTGGACAAGCAAAGAGAAATTTCACACAAGGCCGATATTTTATTGATATTTTAGACGAAAAGATTCGTAATTCGAATTATGATTTTATTATAGTTCCAGATATAAGATTCGCGGACTTCGGGTTTGACGAGTTAGATTGGTTAATGCAGAAAAGTGGAGTTCTTTGGTATGTTGAAAAAACTTTGGAAAATGGAGAAATCTTAGGTCCGCCCAATGAGGACGAGGCAAGAAATAACCCAATTTTGAAATCTAACGCTCATTTTAAATTAGTATGGCCCGACAAATTATCTGAGGAAGAAAGATTTAATTTTTATATATATGGGAAAGCTAAATAACACAAAATCATATTTGGTTGGGGCCATCCAGTATGAAAATGGACAGGCTTGGAGATCTGATTTTACAGACAAGCTTAATTCCATAGGGGTGAGGGTTTTGAACCCATATAATAATATATTTGTAAATAGCCCGGCTGAAGATATCACAGCCCATGAGGATTTATATAAGTTGATGGATAGCGGTCAATTTGATAAGGTTCGTCAACATATGAAATTAATACGGAATTTGGATTTATCAGCCGTTGATAGAAGTGATTTCATTGTGGCTTATATTAATCCAAAAGTTCCCACAATAGGCTCCATAGAAGAGTTAACAGTAGCTTCAGCAATTAAGCGCGCCACCTTTATCATTATTGAAGGTGGAATAAAAAAATGCCCCTTTTGGCTTCTTGCGATGTTTCCAACAAAGTATTTTTATAATTCATTTGGGGAAGCTTGGGAAACTATTTCAAAAATTGATTCGGGGGAAATAGAAATTGATTCCGATAGATGGAGATTATTGGTCGAGCACTTGAGATGACCAAAAAATAGTGTAAATAATAAAGCAAAACATAACAAAATAAAATATATGAAAATTGAATTCACGCAGGACTTCGAAGTAAAAGTCCAAAAAGATGGGGAAGAAACTAAAGTAAAAACTTTTGAAGGGGATAAAAAATATTCCATCGAAAGCTTCAGAAATGCCGGTAATATTGTCGAGATTTCTTTTAAAGATGGATCTAGGATAAATAGATTGGCCGCTGGTTTAGTTAAAAGCGTCGAGCAATCGAAAGCTGAAATCAAGGAAGATCAAGAGTCCCAAGAAGAGCTAGATAAAATTAACAAAGAAATCGCGGACAGGGAGTTTGCAGAAATTAAGCAAAGAGAAGAAGATGAGGCCCGTGCTGTTAAAGAGCAAGAAGATGCTCTTCTGGCAGAACAAGAGAGAGAGGAACTGGCAGCAAAAATTGCCGAAGAAAATGCCAAAGAAGAGGAAAAAGAAGCCAAAAAGACAAAGAAAAAGTCAGACAAAGTCGATAAAGACTAATTTCTCTCCCCTTCCATAAGAAATCGCGAAAGATTGAAATAATTTTAATATAATTAAATCCTTGGTTATAGCCGGACGATAAAGTTGGGTGTAATTAGAAGTTTCGCAATTTTTCAAAAAATCTAATTGTTTTTTAAGGATTTCCCTTGCGGGAAATCTTTTTTTTGCGTATGCGAGCCATTCATCGAATTTATCTTCTTGACTTTTTATGGAAAATTGATAAAGTGCAATCCACGCAAGTAATTCTTCTGAGTTACAATTTGCTTCAAATATTTTCTCAACACTTTCCATGACTAAAGATTTTTACGAACACAAGACAGTTACACAAAAACAATTAGATTTTTGGTTCCTGAAGAGAAAAAACGTTCTTTTTATATCCGAGTTCGGGGTCGGGAAAACGACCATTGTAAAAAATTATTTTGAGAGCATGGGTCTAAACTATGCTATATTCAGCGGTGCCACACTGGACCCTTGGGTAGATCTAATTGGGATTCCAAAACTAGTTGAGAAAGAATTTTCGAGGAAAGACGAAAAAGGCAAAGAAATTAAATATATTGATAAAGTATTAGAATTTGCGCGTCCGCAGAATCTAAGTGAAGATATCGAAGCGATTTTCATTGATGAATTTAATAGATCACACCCGAAAGTAAGAAATGCGGTAATGGAATTAATGCAGTTTAAAACAATTAATGGCAGAAAATTTCCCAACCTCAAGGTCATATGGGGCGCGATAAATCCAGACAACTCTGATAATTCTTATGATATTGATGTTGTGGACCCTGCACAATTAGATAGATTCCACGTTATTATTAATTTGGCTAATCAAATTAACGTAGAGGTTTTCACAAAAAAATATAATAAGGCAATTGCAGAGTCTTGTCACAATTGGTATAATAAATTAGACCAATCGTTTAAAAGCTTTGTTAGCCCGCGTCGTTTAGATTATGCTGTGGAGCACTATTTACAAGGTGGAGATATAAGAGAGATTTTACCGCATAAGGGTTTAAATATTGTGGATTTGGTAAAACAATGGCGCACAAGCAATGATTTTGACAAATTTAAAACTCTAATATCTGCGGGTGACGAGGATCAAATTAAAATATTTCTAGGTAATCAAGAGTCTTATCAATCTGTGCTAAAGGATTGCTTAGGGAGTAACGAATATTGTAATATACTAATAAAATATGCCCTACCCGAACAAATATTGGCGCTTGCAGAAAGTGAACCGAAAACGGCTAATTTAATTTACAAAGCCGCCCAAACAAGAAAGGATTTATACGAAAGCTTGAACGAACATAAGAAGGCATCGGGATCTTACCCCGATTGGTTTTCTAGTTCTTCTGGAGCGGTTTTAAATGCCAAGGTTTGTTTGGATTGTTTTGAAGAGCAGATCAATATTTATCCCCTTAATCTTGGATGGCAAACGGAAGTAAATGATATAGCTGGGTTAGTTAATTCAAGGGCACTTTCGGAAATACTTGATGATATTAAATCTCCTTCCGAGGTTTCAATTGTTTCAATTAATGAAGATTCGGCCATTAATTTTCTTCGTTTTTGTAAGAAATTTTCAGATGCTTTTGGAATTTCTAAAATATATGAAGATGATACCAACTCAAAGAAAATAGTATCTAATAAGTTTAAATCCCTTTATTATAGTTCTCTTTACACCTTTTATTTAAAGGATGCAAATTTCTTAGGAGTTGAGTATGAGGTTCCGGGAGTAATAAAGCTTATCAATTCGTTTAGTGGCCCGAAAAAATTAGTTAAAGGCAAATTTCTTCAAGAAGATCTATGACTGATTCTGAAAGAAATAAAAGATTCGATATAATTAAGTATCAATTGATGGAGTTTTCTGAGTGTTTTTATGAACTTGGGAAAATAGGAGACCCTATTTGGGACGACTCAATTCCAACTGCCCAGATAGAGTTTACTCGCGATGGAAGGAGACTTGCATTTAGATGGAGCACAATTGATTTTGACAAGCATGATGACTATACAATTATGGCTACTTTATGCCATGAAATGTGTCATATTATTTTGCAACATGGCAAAAGAGGCTTGAAGCTCACAGACCATCGGAAGGCGAATATAATGATGGATGTATATGTAAATCATTTAATGGTTGACGGGTTTGGAATGAACAGGTCATTGATTAATAACTGGAAAGACTGGTGTTGGCGCGATACCGTTTTTAATATAAATATAGAACATAAGCCATCTTTTGAATATTATTATAATATTGAAGATGAGTTTATTGTTCCCGGCTTTAGCACCAGAGATGGCCATTCGTTTCTTATCGCGCCCGATTCTGAGATTAAAGATGCTATAGAGGATGCCGCAACTGTGTTTTTTGATGCTCTCCCAAGCGGATACGGGGATGAGGCCAAAGAGATATGTTCCGATTTTGAAACAAAAAAATCAATTAAGAGAAAATTTGAACATCTAGTGAAGGGATTGGTTTCCTCAATAAAAGAAAAAGATGAATCGTTATTTGAATCTTGGGGGCAGTTAGACAGAAGGCTTTGCGATTTTACAACCGATATACCCGGATCAATAATTATAGATAGTCATATTGCTCCAAGAAAATATCGTTGTTATTTTTATGTAGATAATAGCGGATCGTGTGCTAATTGGGCAAAGAAATTTTGTAATGTTTCCGCATCCCTTGATGAAAAGTTATTTGAGGTGAAGCTTTTTAGTTTCGATACCAAAGTGTATGAAGTTGAAAAACAAAATAATTTATACCGTCTATATGGTGGAGGAGGAACGAGCTTTGAGGTGGTTGTAAATCATTTGCAATCGCAAGAAGAAAAAGCGGACATTGTAATTGTTTTGACCGATGGTTTTGGCGAACAGGTTTTTCCAAAGAATAAGAAAATTTGGAATTGGTTATTAACAGAATGCGGGACAGCCAGCTCTCTAGATAGGGCTGGCAATATTTATAGATTATCTCAGTATGAATAAAATAAATGCTATATATTTTTCCTGTGAGAGGGATGCGGATATGCTAGAGAACTCAATCGACTCGTTGCGATTAAATTATCCAATTAATAGGATCATTGTTGCAAACGATTTAAACGATCCAATCTTAAGAAAAATTCCCGGAGTGGAAATTATAAATAAAAAGAAATCTAGCGAAAAACTCTATGGACTTGAAAATATTGGTGAGATGCTTTCTTTTTTTAAATTCGCATCGAATGATTGCGATTATATACAAAAGATTGACAGCGATACATTGGTTTGCTCAGATTTAGCTTATAGAAATCTGGAAGAGGGAAAGTGGGACGCATACGGGTCTTTTCCTATGGCAATTCCCGAAATGATCCCCCCAAGGCATTTCGCGGGACCGTCCTATTTTCTTAGGTCTTCTTTAGCGGCGAAATTATTTGACTTTGGATTCCCAAAAACGGTTCATGATTGGGCTTGGATGAAATACCCCGAGGACATGGTAATAAGTGATATTTGCAATCATCTCACTCAAAACATTCAAGTTGATGGAACCGCCATGCATAAGGCCGGAAAGTATTTATTCGATACATACTTGACAAAAATAGCGGGTTGTGATAAAAGTGAAATTACAAAATACGGATTTGCTCATTGTCGGACTAACCCCTATGTTTTGCGGTATATTAAGGAAAAGATTTATGTAAAATAATAACTTTTGCTATTGAATATGGAGGATTAGTTTGTATTTAGCTTAGAGAAAAATTAAAATATGAAAACAAAAAAACTGGAATTATCAAATGAAGAAGCAAAGCTACTAAATAATATTTTAGTAGAACATTGTATGAGTGTGGTAGAATTGCTAAATACGTGTAAAACAAAACAAGATCACGACAACACGTTGAAGATTATTCAGTCGTCTGTCTTTTCTCAGCAAACTCTTTTCGCCCAAGTGGTTTCTAGAGAATATGAATTTGGAGAGGGATTTTTAGATTTTCTAAATGCCATTATAGAAGCGGCTATTGAATATCTTAAGGAAATCAAGGAAAAAACAAATGATATTCTTCAAAACGTCACATTGAGCACAAACATTGATTTGCTTGAGGGCATCATAAAAAAAATTCCAGAAAAGAGCTTGATTATTACCTGATCACAGATATCATATTTTTATGAGCACTTTTAAAAATAGACAAAATAAATGTTTCGATACGGTTTGTGGCCAAAAAATTTGGAAGTCTCGAAATGTAGCGGTTGCGACTTGTATCTTGCGCCCAAAGCCCCAAGAAGACTCAAAATTACAAATTCTTGCCATCGAAAGAGGCCCCGCCGTAACCGACACAGGTAAATTTTGTTTTCCCTGTGGGTATCTAGATTGGGATGAAACCGTTGAACAAGGGGCGCTTAGAGAAGTTTTTGAAGAATCCAACATTTCACTTTCCGAAGAAGATTTAGAGTTTCAATATGTAAACAGTGACCCAAATTCCGAACTTCAGAATGTTACCATGCATTTTATTGCATACGCTCTTGACGGGGAAGAAATCTCTGGCAAGAATGCAGAAGAAGGTGAGATTACCAGTGTTAGGTGGGTTGATATCGAAAATATCAAAGATTATATTTGGGCTTTTAATCATGATAAAATTGCACTAAATTACTTACGCCATGTCCTTTGATATAAAAATTATTAATTACTTAGAAAGGCTCGCGGGTTTGAAGGCTAAAATAAATACGCGTTATTATGGTTCAGTAGAAGCTATTACTGAAAAAGGCGAAAAAGTTATTGTCCCAGATAATAATTTTGAATATTTGTCAGAAAGTAATTCCCATAGTAATAATACTGGTGTAAAATAAAAAGTATGAGCGTATGTAATTCCAAATTTACCCATAAGACAGGAGCGAGTAATCGTTATCTGGGGTAAGATTTGTATTTATATACTTCTCTTTTAAACCCCACTTTAAAGTGGGTTTTTTTGTTCTTTGACATTAAATATTTTATTTATCTTGACAGATAGAGTGTATTATCATACACTCATGCCAAGATTAACTTGACTTAGCTGAGATGGATTAGCATGAATTTGAAACATTCACTAGGGAGGATCGTTACCTCCAGTCAAGGCTTAAATTGCGTATTGGTAGATTGGTTTCATACAGGAATCTGCAAAATTTCAGAAATGGGTTCGATTCCCATATACGCATCTTATGATTGAGGAATGGAAAAGAGTCTTAACCAAGGTAACTGTTTTTCCATTGGCAACAATTGATTCAGTATTTTTTATCTTAAAAGATTCTCAAAAAACTATTGACTTTATTACTACTTGTAGTAAAACAGGGGTGCAACCAATAAAAACATTGGTAAGCCTTAAAAACTTATTAAAATATGAATATCGAAGACGCATTGAAAGTTTTATTGACTCCGGACGGTAAAGGGGCCAAAAGAAAAGCAGTGATCTTATCAGAACTTTGTGTTACAGCAAATGCTAATTTAGTTCGTGATATCATTGAAAAAATGTTGAAGAATAAGAAATTAGTGTAAATATATCTGGGTTGATAGCTTAATCGGTAAAGCCTTCGATTGTGAATCGAACCTCGGGAGATCGTAGCTCCCTCAACCCTCAGCAATGTTTTACGATTTTATAGAAGCAGGATTATATCAGTTTGAGTCGCTGTCAAAAAGGGGCGACCTGCAAAAGGGTATTGTTATTGAACCGATAACTGATATTATAAACAAAACAGAAGTAGGAAAATATGTTTTCAAAGAGAACTCTGCAATTGACGGAGAAAGCCGCATAGATCATAGATTTTATGTTGACGATGAATTGAGAATAAAATATGATCTCCCTTCTTGGATTTGTAGTTTGTCGTCTTTTACTCAAGTTCATCCTCTGGTTGAAAAAGAATTTAATCAAAGGGGCATTTTTCTTTCGGAGATTAAATTGAGGCAAGTGGATGTTGTTACTTGGGAAATTATATTTCAAAAATACAATGTTGTTGGAGTAAATGTATTGAAATTAAATAGTTTTAAAAGAGATTGTAAGATTCTTGAATTATTTCTTGACCAAGCAGAAAAGACAGCCATAGTTCTTCCGGAGAAGATAATTTATCATACTCTTTACGAAAAGGATATTAATTACGTCGAAAGCTCATACAAGAGACTAAAGGAACTAGGTTATAAGATAGAAATAATAGGGATAGAAACGATCGCAACCAAAAATGAAAATTAAATACTATACAGTAGGTGGGGCGATAAGGGACGAACTACTTGGAGTTAAAAGTAAAGATATTGATTTTGCAGTAGAGGCTTCAAGCTATGAAGCGATGAGAGAGGATCTAATTTCCAAAGGTATTGAGATTTTTCAGGAGCGTCCCGATTTTTTTGCAATTAGAGGAAAGCATCCGAAATTGGGCGCGGTTGATTATACATTGTGTAGAAAAGAAGGATTTTATTCTGATGGACGTAGACCAGACAGTGTTACGATCTGTTCAATTGAAGAAGAGCTTTCCAGAAGGGACTTTTCGATCAACTCGATGGCCAAAAATGAAGAAGGAATTTTAATTGACCCATTTGATGGGGCGCGGGATTTAGAAAATAATCTTTTGAGATGTGTTGGTAGTTCTTACGAAAGATTTTCCGAAGATTCCCTTCGATTAATTAGAGCTATTCGATTTTTCATAACCAGAGGGTTTCGCCTTCATGAGGACATATGTTATTGTTTGAGAGATGAATTTCTTTTGGAAAAAATTAAAAATATTTCAATTGAAAGAATCTATGAAGAGTTGACAAAGTGTTTCGCTTATGATAGCTTTGCGACACTTCAGTTTTTCAGAGAATATCGTAAGTTGGAAAAGGTTGTTTTTGAAGACATCGGATTAAAATTGACACCAAAAATAATCAAGTAGAATATGCCTTCCTAGCTCAAGTTAGAGCAAGCCCCCGAGGGGGCATAAGGTTTGTGGTTCATGTCCACGGGGAGGCGCAGAAAATATATAAAAATATTATTTTATATATGCCTCAATAATTCAATGGTAGAATTCTAGCTTTGTAATCTAGGAACGAGGGTTCGATTCCCTCTTGAGGCTCTTAACTCTTTAAATATCAACATATTACAACATGATTACATTTTTCCAATTAACATTTGCAGGAATTATTATAATGATGCTGTTTGATATTTTTTGGTTATCAGAATATATTTTCAATAAGTCATTTCATAGAGTGGTTTACAATCGTATTTTAAAATTTAATGATAAAGGTTTCTTTGGCCGTTCCCATTCTATTGCATTGTGGACATATATTTTGTGCCCGCCGATTTGGATCGCGGCATATTTATTAAATACATATTAAGTTAATGAAAAACATTGCCGTCATAATGACCATGGAAGGCTATAGCCTTGTCAATTCAGAAGTATTTACTGAAAATAATCCTAATACCCCTGTTTACTATTTGTATGGGGACGCATCCAAAGAAAAAGGCAAAAGAAATATTGATAGGCTCGTAAAGAAGTGGTGGGAATCCGAAGGTAAAGAATTAGATTTTGAATACGCCTTATTTATGGAATGGGATGTATTGTTTGATGAGAAAATTGAAAATATATTTTCAGAAGATTCCGATTTTGAAGTAAAAACTTTAATACAGGATGGGAGTGGCTGGATTGGATTCCGAGACAGAAGAAAAATTTTATCAGAATTTAAAACTTTAGTAGGAGTTGGCCCGCTTTGTTTGTTTAGAATTAGCCGAAAATGCTTAGAAGTTATTTTTAATCGAAAAAATATTGATGCTTTGTATGCTAAAGATATGGCGGCGGGCCTTAGATTTGGTTCACTCATTAATAGTTTTAGTTTTCAAATAAAAGAATTGGATAATATTAAAGGTGTTGATTGGGGTGGCGAAAATAAAGTCGTAAAAGGCAAGGGTGTTTGGCACCCAGTAAAAAATGTAGATTTTAGTTGACAATAATCTAAAAATAGTGTAAATTTCATTGCGGGTTAGACTGGAGGTGGTTCCAGCCAAGTTTCATAAGCTTAGGAGATCAGTTCGATTCTGATACCCGCAACTCAAAAACAATTAAAAAGCTAATTGACTGTTAGTAAATGTATTGTTCTCTTTCGCTAGTCACTAAAGAGTTTCGCGCATTCGTCTAATGGTAAGATGCCTCAAAAACATGGGGTGAAAGGTGATTCGATTTCATCGTGCGCAACATAATTCCCATCGGGCTGGCTAGAGAAGGCTCTCGACTGTTAATCGAGTGGCACCGAATTAAGTAGGTGGCTAGGGGCGGAACCTAGGATGGGAGCAAATATTTCTTGACTTATCCAATAAATCAGGTAATATACAAAAAGATTAGCGGGAATAGCTCAATGTAGAGCGCGACTTGGTTTTAAAAATCCCGTCGAGGCAGCGGTTCAAACCCGTTTTCCCGCACAAAAACTCGGTCGTCTAATAAAAATTAGGGCACCACTCATCGGTAGTGGAAATAAAGGTGAAAGGCCTTTCCGGGTTGCCATTTATAATGAATTTATTCATTGTGACGCTGAATGACGGTTCTATTAGATATATTAAAAATAAATTGGCGCTCTGGCCTCTTCGTTTGCTTACTCATAAAGTATATCTTATACCAGATTCAATATCTGGGTTCAGCACATTGTAATATAATGGGGGTAGAGCTTGTTAGGAGAAGCACTCGGCTTTTAACCGATAGAACTGGGTTCGAATCCCAGTGCCCCTACATTTAATATTAATAGCGAGTATCACATAGAGGTCGATTGTGCCTAACTTCCAATTAGGAATACCACGCGTGAGTTCGAATCTCACTACTCGCACATATTTATAATGAAAGAGCCAAATATTATAGTAAGATTGATTCTTTGTTTAATTTCTCCTATAAAATGGAGAGAAAGGCTGGTTTTAGGCAAGTGTTTTGTTATATTATATAGAGAAAGTAGAAACGATAGTTTGGCCTTCGAGCTAAAAGACAGAATAAATGAGTTGTGGGAAAAAGAATACGAAAAATGGTGGAAGTTTAAAGCGAAATATTTTTAGCCTTCGAAGCAGACGGTTCGATTCCGTCGCCTAGAGATAGGTCCATGGATGGTATAAAGCTTACGGTGACATGGTTTGACTCCATATCGGGTTCAATTCCCGACGAAGGCTCAGTAATAGGGTAACTAACTCAAGCGGTCTTGAGACTCGCCTTGAAAGCGATGAGTTCCAGTAAACATTCTGGAATGGGGATCGACACCTCAGTTGCCCGCTTTTGTGGTTAGGCATTTGTTTCATATTGGTTTGAGGGTAGTCCCTCCGCAGTCGAAAGCGTTATCATGCCACCTCGCCAATTTATTGGCGAGGGTGAATGGGTTGTAAATCGGACAGGCGTGCCGAGCTTTGTTGCTAACAAAAGGGACCGGAAACGGTTGGATTTCGAATATTCTGCAACCCGCACGGAAATTTATAAATAAGATTTCCAAAAATTGTCACAGATAAATAAAATATTAATTAGGGGTCTTAGCTCAATTGGTAGAGCAGTGCGTTTGCAACGCGAAGGTTGTAGGGTTCGAGTCCCTCAGATTCCACATGGAGTATTATGTAAACTGGTGTTTACGGTTGCTTGGAAAGCAACAGGCCGTTAGTTCGGCAAGGGTTCAATTCCTTAATGCTCCGCAGAACTAATATTATGAAAACAACTCATCAATTCGCCCTCAAGTTAAACGGAAAAAAGCCGGGCCGATAAAATGATTGAATATTTAGATTACTTAATTAAGAGTCAGACAAAAATACCCGTTTCCAATCAATGTTTCGCGGTAATAGTTTTTGATAGCATTAAAAATAAATATTTATTTGATTTCCGCTTTTCTAGTGTCTAAACCCTGTTGAAATAGCCTTGATTCAGCCTCTCGTCTTAACCATAGGCCTTTTAGCTTTTCTCTTGACCACAGCCTTCTCATGCTCAATATGTCACTAGGAACATTTTCCACTTTATCATTAGCGATATTATACTTAATCCATCTCATTTCTTTTCGCGAATCCGTATTAGCTAGCGATGGGCCTCGATTAAAAACTAGCGAGGTTAAAGCTCCGTTAGAATGCGGATGCAATGTTGTGGGGGCAAGAGAGAACGCATCTTTTGTTTGCTTGGTGAAAACCGGCATGGTATAATTAGTAAATACTTTTTCGGCTTGATTGTAATCAAACCTTAATAAATTTCTAACCTTTGGAAGGCCATTATAATATGCGTTTTTCCCGGTCATTCCAGACACAGACTGCATCAATTGTATTTCTTTTTCTGTTGCTACGCCTGTAAAAGCTTTACGTATTTGATCTTTAGTCATCATCCCTAAGTCATTCCCAATGCATACAGTTACTCCCGATGAGGTTGTTTGCCAAGCAGGAACCGTTGGTCTGGTTAGATACTTGTCATAGTATTCTCTAGTTCCAGATTCATAATAAATTATCAAATCAACGCTTTTTTGAGAAACTGGGAGCGATAAACCTTCGCTAATAACGTCATTAGGGCCAGCAAATGCCAGCCCCATAAACGCTACTAATAATAGTAATGTTTTTTTAATTAATTTCAAAGTATCCCACATTTTCCATTTTGAATTTAGAAGCACTATAGTTATTTTTTGTTTTTAGAAGTATTTTCAAACCCTTTCTTTCCCAATACCTTAAATAATTAGAAAGCGTGGAATTTTCAGGATAATTGCCAAATTTTGCCTTTATAAAAGATTTAACGTTTATTATATAATATAATTTGTTTTCATAGTTTACAACATACCTAGGTCCATATTTGCATTTTAACTTTTTTATAGAATTTATTCTTTTTTGCTTTGATTCTTCAGTATGATTTCTGCCATAAAATGGATTATTTTTACCTTCATAAATCCCAAGCTTTTTTTCGCGCATTATTATTTTGTCTTTTTTTGTATGTTTATAGCCCTTTGCCGGAGGAGTCACTTCCCCGGATTTAATTTTTTCTACATATTTAATTAGACTTTGTCGGCTTTTTTCTTTTGATTCTGGAGTTATTTTAGATAAATTATTTATGCTGGTCGCTATAGCCTTTTTACTGTTTTCACCGGTGTAAAAAGCTTTGAGTTTAAGTGATATTTTTTCTTTTGTAGAGACGCTTCTATGCTTTTCGAATAACTTAAAATCAGTTGGATCATTAAGAATATTGAAACCAAAATCTGGGAAAGAAGATTGGTAGAAATCTATCCAAAATTTTTCCATTTTAAGTAGATTCTCATATGTATAATTTTTTGCCCATTCTAATATTTCGATTATAAATTCTTCATGTCCGAATTTATTCCAATAGTTTTGAAGATGTGCGTTGCCATGTAACTTTTTATTTAGTTGCTGAATATGCTCTTTTAACCTCCTAGATACATTAACTGAACTTCCTATATAAATTTTACCCGTAGGTATATGAGTTATTGAATAAATAGCCTTTTCATTTTTGTTGTATAACCCATAGCTTTTTATTAATTCTGTAGCTGTCATTTAGAAGCAAGAATTATAATAGAAAAAAGAACTAAGAAAAAAGAAAGAGTCCACCTAGTCTTTTCTTTTACGGAAAATTCATCCCAGCCTATGTTCATCATTGAACCGAAAAATATTCCAATAGTTTTTGGAAACACCACCCTTTTAACAACCCAAACAAGCGCCGACGCCACGGCAACATGAAGAGAAAGAGAGGCAATATCCACAAGTGTATAAGCTTCAGCAAGCCCAAACGCACCGTCTACCCATTTCGCCAAGAGTAAAACAAGGTAGAAAAATACCACACTCCCACCGGCGACAGCTAAGTCTTTAACAACCCCGTTTTGTTTCCCCTTTGTTTCAACAGCTACTTCGATCTTTTTTTCGACCTTTGCTTCTTCTTTTTTTTCTTCTAGAGTTTCCATAGTAAATTTATTTACACTAAAAATCTTGACATACTAGAAAAAGTTGATATATTCTTGCCCATGATCTCTCCACTTAAACTTTATTTTTTAGTAATGTATAATCTTTCCGGCATTCAAAAGGGTATTCAGGCCGGTCATAGCGGATTAGAATATGCCAAAAAATATGGCGATACTCCTTTATATAAAGAATTTATAGATAACCATAAAACATTCATTCTTTTAGACGGCGGCGGCTCAGAAGATATGGAGCAATATTTAAAATACATCGAAAGTTTGGGTGTTAATTATGCGGAGTTTCGAGAGCCCGACCTGAATAATTCAGTTTCCGCCATTGCATTTATCGTATCTGATGAGGAGAGGGAGAGTCCAGACAGTAAAATAGGTTTGTTCTTAAGTCATTTTAATTTTGCCCGCAATTAATTACTGGAAACTTTAAAATTTTAGTGTAATATTAGCATACTATGCGGGATTAACTCAGTGGTAGAGTGACTCTTTTACAAGGAGTAGGTCGCAGGTTCGAACCCTGCATCTCGCACATTAGGAACGTTTATATATGGGTATTGTAATAGCCTGTCGAGTTAGAGAAAGAGGTTCGGGTCTCCTACGTTCCGCAACAAAAAGCCACTAATTACTTGGTGGCTTTTAATGTTTTACAAGCTTTCTAGAAAGCTCCCCACCATTGGTGAGTAAGATGCATAGCCAGCTACATTAGGGTGTAGCCCATCTGAAGCATAATAACTGGCAATATTATAAGGATTCCATCCACTTTTTCGGTTTAAGTCCAAAACAGGAATTGAATAAGTCGCACAAGTTTGAATTATGGCATCCACAAATTGGCGTAGTGTGGCTCCATTACCGTTTACTGCCGATACACCTGCTCCGCTTCCGCCTGTAGCTGCCGCAGAGCGAGGGAGAGGCGTAGTAAATGCGACCCTTACTGTTGGTTTTTCTGTTAAAATAGCCTCTATCAGTCCCCTAACATCTCCATAGAAGGTTCCGGGACCGTTGTAAACACCATAACTAGCTGCTGGGCTAGCGGCATCGCCAAATGCCCCCAATGGCCTATTAAATCCCCAATCGTTTGTGCCTAACGCAACTACAGCCAAGTCTACTCCGGCTGCACCGGCTGTTGTAGCTACAGATGTAGGTGCAGATGTGATTCCAACGGCTGTTCCGGTAGATATAGAAATATTTAAAGAGGAATCATTTACTAGTGCCGTTGTTGATGTAAGGGTAACCGTATCGCCAGACCCACCCACCGTAAATCTTGAAGTTATAGATGAATTAGCGGCCAATGCTGCTCGAACTTGCGCCATCCAAACTGATGGAGATCCAGTAGAAACTGCCACTGATACTGTCACTGGGGAAACAGGGATTTGAGAGCTAGTCACCACAACAGAAGCATTTCCTGCGCTTGATACCGTCCCAATTCCAGTTGCGGTTGTAACTTGTAAAGTTCCCGATAGCGAGCCGGGTGTAATTGCTCCAATTTTATGTCCCATTGATGATCCAGAAGTTCCGCTATCTAAGATCATAGAGCCTTCAAGATATCTTGTGGCCGCTTCTTTCCAACCTTCGGCATCGGTTATACTATCACCAATAAAGCCAAGACCTTTACCTTTCCAACGCTTGTTTATTGCGCCGGTAACTCCGAAATTACTAAAGAATAAAGGAAGAGTAGATCCATTATAGACCCCCAATCTTTCGGCAACACTATTTAATACAGTCATTCTTGCATAAGCGGCCAAAGATGGAACAGTATATGGGGTATTACCCAATATAGATCCAGCTTGAGAAGTAGCCAGCCTATTAAAATTTAAATCATAGTAGACAATGCCAAACCCTGCTCCCGCAGCAGTTCCTTCACTCAATATAATTTGCTCTCCCGGAATAACGGGCATATAATTTGAAATAGAAAAAGAAGAACCGGCTGCTATCGTTCCCCCAGTGCTTAAGGTGAACCCAGAGATTATTCCAAATTTATTAAATATATTAGAAAAACCTCCTATTTCTCTAATTGCCTTTATATTTTGATCTCGATCTGACTGACTATCTATTAATTTAAATGAGGGTATAATTGAGGGTAATGTAGAACCATCTCCCACATACCAGCCTCTTATATTAACTCCTGCCGTTCCAATAGTAGAGCGCATAAAAAACGCTCCCGCTGGAACTGAAATAGGAGTATTGGCTGCAAAAGCAGCTATAGAAGATATAAATACTTTATTTGAATCATAAAATGCAGTTCCGCGAGTGGCATCGCTGAAAAATGCTTTGTTTGATATTACAGTCCCTCCCGGAGTAACGGGGATATAATCCGTTGATTGATATCCTGCGATTGTTTCCGTTGTTCCATTAGATTGTCTTATAAGAGTATTTTGCAATACTCTTGTTTCATCAAATCGGTTTTTTCCGACTGGAAAGGAGCGATTATCTATATCGGCTGAGGCCGCGACGATCAATGACGAAGATACGCCAGACTGGAACAGCCAAGCGGTTCCATTATCAATTAAATATCCATTTGATGTGACCGTAACTGCTGCGTCTGGATCAGTAAGTGTTCCGGTAACAGTTATATAATACCATCTTCCAGAGGTTCCCGGAGCAGGAATAGCTTGCCCAAGCGCCGTTATTTGGCCTTGGTATTTATTTGGGTCTAACCCTGAAAGTGCAGCACTTTGAATTGAGGAGATCGACGCAACCAACTCATTAAAATTGCTATTTGCTTTAGAAAAAGAATTTCTAATTGTGTCTCCGGTTCCATCATTCGCGGAAGCTCCTATATTAATTGTTTGCATATTAAATTATTTTTATTAAGCCGCACTGGCTAAGATTGAGTTATTGTCGGCTGTGTATCGAGTTGTATCGGCTGTCCAGAAAGTAGTTATAATAATAGGGTTACTTATTATTCCGTTTCCATCAACAACCGTTATTAAATCCCCCGACTTAATGGTATAAGGAATAACAAAGGTAGAATTAGTTGCGCCAACAACATTAATTCCATTTATTTGCCATTGGTATGTGGAATTTCCACCAGAAACGGTTAATAATTCTCCCGGATTTGGATTTCCCGATATTGACAAAGGAATTCCCGCTCCACCGCCCAAGTTAATTTTTACGGGGAAAATTGAAATTCTTAATTTACTTGTGCCAATCATCGTTATGCTTTATATGCAATAGCAACCCCAGAAGATAGAGTTATAGACAAAATTCTATATAAAGTAATTAAATCCCCGGCTTGGACTGTTTGTCCATTTAGATTTCCCTCAATTCTGTCTTCGCAAACCATTGTTTGAATGTCGATATCAGAAACCGCCTTTAAAGCGAAATATGGACCGTTATGCTGGGCGGTATCCGTAATTATAACGGCCCCCTCAGCACCCAAAAGGATCCCGGAATTGTTACTTGATGCGCTAATCATATCACTATTTACACTTTTTTGGTTGACTTTTTCTGAAAATGGTGTAGTTTTTCGACAAATGATAAATTTCTTGCTATTTTTTGAACCTGTGCTAAAATATTAATATGAAAGGTAAAATCCTAAAGCTCAATAAATACTATTTCCCCGTTTCAGTTTCTGATTATAAAGAAATTATAAAAAATATATTTAGCGAGGCAGTATACCCTATTGATATTGTATACGAATTAAACGAAGACGGATCTCCAAATATGGAGGAAATCGCCTATTTTCAACCAATTAAGACTTGGGATGAATGGTCTAAGTTAGAAATCCGCGATTTCGATGAGTCCATTAAAGGCGTCAAAGGTTCTTATAGAATGCCGTCTGTTGTAATTTGCGCTGACTACAGCAAGATTAAATGGAACAAAGTGGTCTTTCCGACGAAACAAAATATTTGGCAAAGAGACAACTATATTTGCCAATATACTGGAAAAAAATTAAATAAAGAAACCGTTACTGTTGACCATATTGTCCCAAAATCAAGGGGCGGAAAAGATTGTTGGTTTAATCTTGTTGCGGCGGACAGAGAAGTCAATAGGGTTAAAGCCGACAGAACTCCAGAGGAATGCGGACTTAAATTAATTAGACAGCCTTTTATTCCAAAAACAAACGCACTTTCTCTCACTTTTTTAGAAGCTCGTCCAGAATGGACCAAATTTATTCCAGAAAAAACAATGTAAAGAAATTATGAAAAAAGATTATACACATATAGCAATGGTAATTGATAGAAGCGGGTCTATGACCAGAGCGTGGAGCGATGTTTTAGGAGGTTACACACAATATATTGAAGACCAAAAGAAACAGGCGGGTAAATGTTCGCTAACAACTACCGTTTTTGATACATCTATTGATGTAATTGAAGACTTTACAGATATTCAAGATGTTAATGTCGAATTAAACGCATTCCCTAGGGGCGGAACGGCTTTGTTGGACGCAATAGGAGTGACTATTTCTTCAGTTGGTAAAAAATTATCAAATCTGCCTGAAGAGGAAAGACCAGAAAAGGTTCTAATAATTGTTCAAACAGATGGTCTGGAAAATGCAAGCAAAGAATACAGGGCTTATAGAATTAAAGAAATGATTAAAGAACAGGAAACAAAGTATAACTGGGAATTTTCTTTCATCGGAGCTTCATTAGAATCAGTTAATGCCGCAGAATCTTGGGGATTCAATAAAGATAATTCAGCCGTTTACTCCACCTCTAATTCGTTTGAAACGATGAGCCTCTTAAGTGAAAAAACATCAAATTATCGCTCAATGGAATGTTTGGAAAAATCATTCGCATATTCTACTGAAGAAAGATCTAAATTAGTTGAAAAATGATTACAGTAAAAGAATTAATAAAAAAACTAGAAAATGAAGACCAGGAACGCGTCATTATTATGTCTCGCGATCCAGAAGGAAACAGCTACTCGCCTTTTGAAAATTTTTGGACAGGGGCTTATTCTGAAGAAGGTAGGGAAGCTGGCCTTGATCAATTAACTCAAGAGGATGAAGATTATGGATTCACGGAAGATGATATACTAGAAGGAACCCCGGCTTTAATTCTTCAACCGTCCTATTAATATGATTAAGAAAATTTTAAATTATGTAAGTTTTGTGTTATTTTTCTGGAAATTTAATGATGGTTTATCGCCTTCATTTAAACAGATGGGGATGTTTTCAGATTGTCAGGCTTCTCGCGAGAAGGTAGATCGTGTTTATTCGCGAAATTCGGGAGCAACGACTTTTTTATCAACTTATTCTGCGTGGTTGGCTGGAAGAGGCTTCAAGGTTGGGTTCTTTACCTCTCCCTATGGGAAGATGAAGTATTTCTCTGGTGTCGCTAATATTAAAAATATTAAATCAGCGGGAGCATATGTTTTCCATACGCGGAAAATGGACGAAAAGGCGAAAGGATTGTCATTAGACTATATTATTGTTGACAATACTGAGGTAGACATCCCACTTATTTTAACTCTTAATGGCGCGGGCAAGAAATTGATTCGTATTGATACAATTTAAGTGTAATTATAATTACTATGATCACTTCGATTCTTACCCTATTAGTTGTTTTCCTTTTACTTTATTTAGTATATTGGTGTGTTGGAAAGTTTATAAGTGGCACGCCATATCAAGTTGTGGGAATTATATTGGCGATTGTTTTTATAATTTATGCCCTTAATTCTTTTGGAATAGCACTGCCGTAAAAATGCGGAGATTTATTTCTTCCCAAATACAAAAAATTGTGTAATAATACAAACATGAACTTAAGACAGTTACAACCGATTATTCTTCGCGAGTGGTATCCACTCGTTAAGGCGGTAATGTAAATATTTTTAGTTTAATTAAAATTTATATTAACCGCTTTTCTGTAAAGATTAGCGGTTTTTTGTTGGGTTTTTACAAGTTGCACCCGAAGCAATAAGCAGTCGCGGGAATGCGAGTTTGGTTCTAAAAGGGAACGGAAGGTTAAAGAAAATTATTGATAGGTTTAATACCCTGTCAATAAACATAATACGGTTATAGTTCAATGGTAGAACGACTGTCTCCAAAATAGTATATCAGGGTTCGATTCCTTGTAGCCGTGCATATATAAAATATTTTCAAGAAAAAAATTGACAAATTGTAATGTTTCAAGTATAGTATTTTTATGAATGAAGAACAAGCATACGAAAAGATACAGGATTTGATTGAACTAGCTAAGGAACTTATTGATTCCGGGCATTATACCTTCGAGGAAGTTGTTAATGAGCTTTCTTGTTTGGAGTAACGCTAGACTATAGGCTTAGAAATTGCGGGTTTGAGTCCCGTCAACTTAACATAACGGAAATGGGCAGGCTGGGTATGCGACTTGTTTGGGGCAAGAACGAGATGATTTCGATTATCATATTTCCGACAGTAGCTAGTAGCATAAAAGGGTAATGCGACTTACTTCGAAGATCTCGGGTAAGTGGATGAAGGAATTAATGCTACCTTCCTAGCTTGTGTTTTTGATAGAAAACAACTTGACGAATCCAATAAATTCGCTAAGATGGTTTCAACAAAGCGCCGTTAGCTCAGCGGTTAGAGCGGTCCGACTCTAAATTGGATTGTCGGGGTTTCGAATACCTCACGGCGCACTTTTGACTTAAAAGAAAACATGGTGACTAAATGATTATTGTCATGGTTAAGCTAGAAAATACTGCTAGCAGATTATTTAGAGTGATGCGATAGCTTAGCAAGCTGAGATTATTCAAGGGTTGACAACAGTTGCCTGATAATCTCAAATATCTAAAGAAAGTTAAAATATTTTCACTTTTTTCTTCCAAAATCTAAACTTTTAGTGTAAATATATGAAGCCAAAAATGATTACAAGAGTTACAGCAACAGAATTTGAAACCGATGATGGAGTTATCCATGATATTCCGTTTGAATTAGATGAAGTTCCAACAGTTGAGGATTTTCAACGAATCTATGACGAATGGTTCAGATTATTTCAACAGAAAGGATTGATAGACAAAAATGGATAAAAAGATTCTATCAATTAGTGATGCTGCATCTATCTTAGGCGTTTCTGATGAAACTCTTAGAAATTGGGAAAGAGAAGGCAAAGTGATCCCATTTCATACGGAAGGTGGCCATAGACGCTATTATAGAACCGATATTGAGAAGTTGGCAGGAATCTATGTAGAAACTGTTAAAGAGTCTAGTGGTAAGCGTGTGGGTATCTATTGCCGTGTTAGCTCACATGAGCAGAAGACCAAAGGTGATTTAGAAAGACAGGTTGGCAGAATGACTACAGAGGCACTAAAACGTGGTTATTCTATTGTTGCGGTTTTTGATGAGGTAGGTTCAGGAATGAACGACAATAGGAAGAAATTACAGAAACTTTTTGAATTGGTTGAGAAGAAAGAAATTGATGTAGTCTTAATCGAACATAAAGATAGATTGTCAAGGTTTTGTTTTAATTATCTATTATCTTATTTTAATTCCTATGGGGTTAGAATTGAAAAAGTTGAAGAGGTAATGAGTAAGAGTTTCGAGAATGAACTCGTAGAAGATATTTTGTCTTTGATGGCTAGTTTTTCTGCTAAAATCTATGGACGTAGAAGTTCGCAGAATCGAAAGAAGAAAGAAAAGGAGGAACCAGAATGAGACAGGAAATTTTATATGGCGACTGTTTAGAGCTATTAAAAAACATTCCTGATAAATCAATTGATTTCATTTGTATTGACCCGCCATACGGTTTAACCGCTCCGAAATGGGATTCTATTGTTTCTTTTGATTTTTTATGGGCTGAATTTAATAGAATTGGCAAAAATGGATATGTCGCGGCTATATTTGGCTGTCAACCATTCACTACGAAAGTTATTTGCTCTAATATAGAACAATTTAAATATTGTTGGTATTGGAATAAAAACCAAGGAACAAATTTCTTTCATGCCAAGAGAATGCCAATTAGAAAAGTTGAAGAAATATCTATTTTTGGCGGCAAAACATATAATCCACAAATTACGGATGGGCATATTCCTACCAATTCTGCTAAAGGCTGCTCCAACGGAAAAGCATATCATGGAACCAATACGCGAAATTACGAAGGTGGGAAAACAACGCGATTTCCTGACAATATTTTAAATTTTAAATGCGTGGATAATTATTCGAGAGTTCATTCCAGTCAAAAACCAGTTGAGCTTTTGGAGTATCTTATCAATACATATACTAATGAGAATGATGTTGTTTTGGATAGCTTTGCTGGTTCAGGCTCAACTTTAGTAGCGGCAAAAAATCTCAATCGTCAATTCATAGGTATCGAAAAAGAAAAAGAATATTATTATATTTGTTTAGAAAGATTGAAATGATTTTACGCGCATACAAAACCGAGATTAGTGTTAATAACAAGCAACAAACCTTGTTATTGCAACATATCGGTTGTGCAAGATGGGCATATAATTGGGCATTAGCTAAAAAGAAAGAACAATTCGATAAAAAAGAAAAGATTCCTAATGCTATTGAACTTCATAGGGAATTAAACAAGTTAAAACAGTCGGAAGTTCCTTGGATGTATAATTCAAGTAAGACTTCTCCACAAAATGCACTTAGAGATTGCGATAAGGCATTTCAAAATTTTTTCGCTCGTTGTAAGAGAAAAGTCAAAGGCAAGAAAGGATTTCCTAAATTTAAATCCAAAAAGAACGAAAAACAGTCGTTTAGATTAGACGGAGCAATTTCAGTAGAGTCTGATTGTATTAAATTGCCACGAATCGGTAAACTTAGATTAGCCGAGAAAGATTATATTCCCACTGATTGTAAAATACTATCTGCTACCGTCTCTAAACGAGCGGACAAATGGTTTATATCTATTCAAGTAGAAACGCCTGACAGAGAGCATCTTGACGCTAAGAACGAGGTAGTAGGAATTGATTTGGGAATTAAAACTTTGGCTACTTGTTCTGATGGAGCCATTTATGAAAATCCAAAAGCCTTAAAGAAAAATCTTAAAAGACTAAAACGTAAACAAAAACAATTAAGCAGAAAGAACAAGGGAATCAAAAACTATGGAAAAGTAAAACAAAAATTAGCAAAATTACATTATCACATATCAAACATTCGTAAAGATTGCTTACATAAAATCACTTCTAAAATTATAGACGAAAACCAAGTCGTAGTTTTGGAAGATTTGAAAGTAAGCAATATGATGAAAAATCACTGTTTGGCGCAAGCTATCAGTGATGTTGGATTATTTGAATTTCGTCGTCAGATAGAATATAAAGCAAAATGGAATGGAAGAAAAGTTATCTTCGCGGATACCTTCTTTGCTTCCAGTAAGACTTGTAGCTGTTGCGGATGGAAAAATTCAGATTTGAAGTTGACAGATAGAATATTTGACTGTAAGATGTGTGATAATAAAATGGATAGAGATTTAAATGCAAGTTTGAATCTAAAACAAATTTATAGGGAAAGTTCTTCCCGAATTGACGCTTCTGGAGATGGGAGTTCATCAAACGCAAGTTTGGTTAGCCCGTCGTTGAACGAAGAATTTAACAAAAAATCGAGAGTTTATGTCCTAAAAAGATGACTTTAGATTTTTGTAAGTTTAAAAGAACGGTGTTAAGTAAATTTTCTTGAGAATCGTTTAAGTTAAAATTTTATAAAAACATGAAGAAGAAAACGGTAATTATAACTGATCCAAAAGAAATTACCCGCATTTGTTTAAATCAGCCAGCGGTTTCTGGTGAACGAATGAAGCAATCAATAATTTCACAAAACAAAAAAAATAAAATGAATACACATACGTAGGTTGAATTAAAAGAAGCAATGGCCAATACGAAACAGACTGCAACACAATCTGTTTTAGAGCATGGAGAAAGTGTTTGGAAATACACCCAAAGAATCTTAAAACAAGATTTCGAAGGGATGAAAATTCCAAATTGGCTAAAAGATAATTTTGGAGAGATTATTAGCAATCTTCATTATCCAAAAACTATACAGGAGTATAACGAACTTCACGATTGCGGGAAACCGTATTGTCTTGAAGTTGATTCTGATGGCAAGAGGCATTTTCCAAATCACGCCGAGGTTTCAAAGCGAGTTTATTTAAACTTGCCGGGAGCTAACAGTATAGTCGGCAACCTAATTGGTTTGGATATGATTTTTCATACATTTACTGCCGAAGAAATTACGGCGCTCAACCTATCAAAGCGAGACTCTTATACCTTGTTGGTAACAGCCTTGTCAGAAATACACAGTAACGCGGAAATGTTTGGAGGAATTGAAAGTGTTTCTTTCAAACAAAAATGGAAAAAGCTTGATCGGCGCGGCAATATGATTATGAAGGGAGGCGCAGAATGAAAAGATATATGTATGTTGCCGTAAGGCAAGATATAAGCGGACCCCAGCAAGTAGTTCAGGCATGTCACGCGGCGATTGAAGCTAGTTGGACATATCATTTTGATGGATTTGAACACCCGTCTGTGATAGTTTTAGGAATGAAAAGCGAAAAAGATCTTAATAAGTTCACGAAATATCTTGACACTTTGGAGTTTGTCCATTATGACGAATTTCGTGAACCGGATAGAGATAATGAACTGACAGCAGTTGCAACTGTTGCTATCGGAGAAGAATATAAACACTTATTTAAAAAATATCAATTGTTAAAGTAAATATTTTTGGTTATTTTGACTTATAAAATGACCGGCCCTAATGAAAAGTTAAGGCGTCAATGCTGCCGTCTTCTACTGGCTAGGAAAGCAGGCTTTCAACCTGAAAAAGGCGGATCGTAACCGCTCGGCAGCACTTTTAATGTAATATAAGATAGCATCCCCTGCAATTGTGGCGGGGTTGTTCTGGTTCAAATCCAGACATTAAATCATTAGCGTTGGTTGGGGATATTGGTAGTCCTCGCGGAGCTGTAACCTCCGAAACTAATAATTCATTGGACGTTCGATTCGTCTCCAGCGCACTGGTAATTTTAAGGAGGTTGGCTTAGAAGTAGCAATCCTTTAAAAAGTAGAATCTATTCTCCGAATGACCGTAGTAACAACTTGAAGAGAAAATAGAGTTGCGAACGCTAAACGTAAGCTAGGACTAGGGAGGTAAATCAATATGAGGTTGTAAGAACCTATGAATTGACATAGGCATATCGTGCGGCACTCCGTAATTGGTAAGGCTGCAAACCGTTCTTTTGGTGTAAAAACATACTTTTAATTACAAATTGAAACAATAAAATTTATTGTTTCAAAAGGCTCGTTGGTGAAATTGGATATCACTCCAGATTACGACTCTGAGGTTCCTGATTCGAGTTCAGGGCGGGCTACATGAATAACATTCCAAGAAGAAATGATATGAGCCAATGGGTTGAGGCTGAGGGATTGATTTTTGATGCCCTTGTAGGGGTTGAATCTATGGGCGCAGACCCATTGCTGACAGATGCGGTTGTTTTGCTTGAGAAAGCGAGAAGTAAAGTGGCGGATTATGTTGACAAGATGAATGAAATATTGTAACTTATAAAGAACATTAGCCGTGTTAGCTCAATTGGATAGAGCAGGAGGTTTCTACCCTCAAGGTTATGGGTTCGAGTCCCTTATGCGGCACTTTAAAACATTTTTCTGAGTTCGAATCTCAGGTTGTCTATAGGAATAAAAAATGAAATTACCAGTTCTATATGATGAGATTCCACCAAAAGAACGGTGGAAAGTTAGAGAAGAATATATCAAAGTTCAAGACGGTCTATGTCAACATTGCAAAAACCCCTTAGTGGGACTAGCTTCGACAGAAGTAATGAGTAAAAAAATAAATTTAAACTTATTTCCTGAAGCATTTCTAGATCATCCAATCCATCTTCATCATTGCCATAAAACAGGCTTGACTATTGGGGCTGTTCATGCTAGATGTAATGCAGTTTTGTTTCAGTATTATGGAGAATAAAAAAATAGATAACTTTCCTTTTGTTCCTGTTTTCTTTACGGAGGAAGAGGCAGAATTAGTTGATTGGGATGCAGTTTTTTCTGACGGTTTATTTGATGCACTTCAAACCAACAAAAATTTCAATAAAGATTTTGGAGGCAACTTTGTTGATAAAAATATGAAAATTTGTGGAAAAATAAGCGCACAAAAGACTAAAAAAAGATTTGAAAAAGGTTAATTACATACAGTGTCATCTCCAGAAGGGCGATAAACATCACATGGCGTGGATTCCTGAAAAGTTTGCCGTTATTGGAAAATTTATTAAAATTCATGAGGATGATGGTTGGGAAGTAAAAGGTGATGGCGGCGGAGGCAAAATAACCGCTAAAGAAGCCGATGAACTTTCCCAACTTTATAAGAAAACAAGAAAAGCTTCCGATATTTAATATGAACGAAAAAACTAAACTATATTGCTTTCAAAAGGAAATAGTAGAACTAATAAATTCAAATAAAGACTCCCGAATTTTGGTTCTTATGGCTAGAGGCGGCGGGAAATCATTTTTATTTGATTGGCTGACGCCAATAAAGGCAAGGAAGGAAAACGGCATTAGTCGATTTGCAAAATTCAACGGGACAACATTTATTGATGAAGTTGTTGATGAATATTTACCTGAGAACCCGGTAGTTGTTTTTTCTTCTTATAGCGAATTATTGGATTATGGAGAATTTGATTTGATAATTAAGTTTGATATTAATAGGATATCAAGGGAATTATTTAACTTTTACGACAAAGATTTGGTAAAGTTTGTTCCCGAAGATGTTTATAGAAGAGATTTTTTGTGTAGAAAATAAAATTTGATATCCATTAGTAATAATGCCGAGCGGTGCGGAGGACGCTCTATTGCGTCGGAACCTGAAGAACAATAAACCGGCAAAATCTCAGGGGATATTTTTTAAATGTGGAATAGCTTAGCCCGGTTAAAGCCCGCGACTGATAATTGCGAGATCGTTCGGTTCAAATCCGACTTCCACAACTGCCCTTTAGTTTAATGGTAAAACTACACGTTTTGAGCGTGTCTTTCTCGGTTCGAGTCCGGGCGGGGCTTCATAAATAAATAACCCGAGCGAGGGCTGATATCCAAGATGCCGAATCTCTACCTGTGCCAACGGGTAAGTTCTAAATTCAGAATTTATTTATAGTTCTTCTCGTCTAAAGCTTAGGACGGCTCCCGCGTCAGGGGGTTATTGTGGCTCGCGCCCACAGAGGAACGCTTAATGGTGCGGCGCTGAAGGAAGCGCGACGAAGTTTGTAAGTCAGTCATGGAAAGGCGCGCTGGTCATTCAATAATAGAGTTGGGAAACCTTAATCGGTCTGAAGCCCGAACGCTCCACGTAGCCCATGCGGGGTCGTGTCTAAACCTCATCCGTCAGGATAAGTTACTGACCCCATAGCCGGTATCAAGCCCGGCCACCATTTATTTTTCTTGACATTTAATGAGATTTTCTTTAACCTACGTCTCATGAAGAAGCCAAAAACATTAACTCCACCCCCGGTTGATACGCGGAAAGAATTGTTTGTTGAAACACAGTCTCGTTGTGAAAAAGATTATCATTCTGGAGAACAGTTTGGAAGCTGGGAGACAATATATGACTCTTTAGTAAAAAGAGTCTCCCGGAATTCTTCATTTTTAAACAAATGGTCTTTCGAGGCATTTAAGGTTCCGGACGAAGTCTATAATGCGCAAAGTGTATATGTGATTTATGTCATTTATAGTTCTGGAGATTCGTTTGGAAATTCTTCTGGGAATTTAGCGGTTGCATTTATTACAGAAATGCCCGACGAGGCTTTAGAATGTAAGAAAGCCCTTGAAGAACAAGGCTCTGACTGCAATTATGATTGCGAAACGAATCCTCGCCCTCTCCCGTGGGATAAAAACTTCCGTCATCATCCAAAAAGCGTGCGATCAGGATTCGCCCCATGGTTTGGTTATTTCGAACACATTGAAAGTGTAGAAATTGGATTTTTCCCAATCATAGGATGAAAATAAACTATATTTTTCATAAATTCCTAGGAGACCCCGTGGGATTTAATAGTTTAAATTCTAATGTTTTAGTCTACGAAGAATCGGAATTTTGCGATGAGAAAGATTTAGTTTTTGGCCCTATTTTTCCTCGGGGATCAATCGCATTTATAAATAGTTTAAAATTTAGTTTGCGCGCCAAAGGTTGGCCGGACCTTATTTGGCCCTTCAATCAAAATGCGGCATTATTTAATTACAGCAGTTGGAAGTGGTGGCATGAAGATTTACACAAGACTGTTTGGTTTGATGATATGCTGAATTTTGATGCCAAGTTTGAGATGCGTGTGGCCCAAGAATCAGATGGTGCAAAAGCAAAACCGATATGGGAGCCCGATACTTTTTCTTTTTTCAAGTTAGATTGGACTGACAAGATAAGGCCGAAGCATTTGATTTCTAATTCTGGAGAAAATCTTAATTGGCCACTTTGGATAAGGTCAAATTCTGGAAATAAGTTATTTTCTGGTGGTGTATTTACCCGCGAAAGGTTTTTAAAGGAATATGAATATTTACTTCAAAATAATCTAACAGATATTGAATTAGTAATGGCTAAACCAAAATCAATTGGCCGGGAATGGAGATTAGTTTTCGTTGGTAATCAATATGTCACTGGATCTCAATATATGAATAAAGGAGTCATTGACTTGTCTACTGTCCCGCATGAAGTTTCAGAATGGGGTCATAATTGGGCCACAAAATGGGGTCATAATTGGGGAGGAAATTTTGTTCTTGACGTTTGCGAATCGCTGGGGTATAAAGTAGTTGAAATAAACTGTCTTTCTAGTTCTGGACTATATATGTGTGATATGCGGAAATTTATGACGGCCGTTAAAGAACAAATAGAAAAAGATATTTATTGATCTTTAAAAATCTCTGTTTTTGGGAATATTCTTTTATTAAGCTTTGCTTTTATTGCTATAAATTTTTGATATTTCCTAAGAAGACCTAAACTGTCTTTTTCATAATTTGAATAAATGTAGTCACCAAATTTAGACACCCTTGATTTTCCTGAAATTATAATTTTACTATAGCTCCCTCTTTCGGAAAAAACTCTTTTTATTTTCCAGTTTATTTTTAAATTTCTTAACAGATTTTCAAAGCATCCCCAGTCTTGATTGTAAGACGAGCAAATTGAAAATGTATAGTTAGATGTTTTTTCGTTTATATAAAAACAACCATCTCCATCTATAACGCCCAAAATAAAAGCTCGTTTAAAATTATCTGGAACAGCATTGTATATTTTATCTGCACCCAACTCTTTATTGCAATAATTCATTTCTTCTAAAAAAGATTTGAAATATAAATTATTCGTATATAAGGAAGTTCGGGCTTTCCCCTTTTCAGGAAATGAAACAGAAGAACCCCAATTTCCAGTTTTCTGAAAAACAGGAACAAAATATTTGTCATCTGGAGAAGTAGTAATAAAATAAATTGAATTTTTAGTTTTCGATACGTGCCCATCGCTCCATAACAAACCTAATATATATGCATGTATTTCTGAATTTATATTTTTAAATTGTTCATGACAAACCTTATAATTTATTTCGTTCTTAATATGGCATGATGATGAAATTGCAGATTTGGTTTCGGCAGTAATTTTAAGTTTTAATTTCGAGGCGATAAAATTTACTTGATTTTTTGTAATATTATATTTATCTACGCACCAATTGACACCGTATAAAGGGTAATTAATCTTTATCTGATCTTGAATAATACCCGGTATTTCCTTCCTTTTTGGTTTACAATTTAAACAAAACTTTCGGCTTGATAAGCAAATATTTTTTCCGCTTTCAACAAAATTTACATCGAAACCTAAATTGCATTTTTTACAAATAATTTGTTTTTTCATATGGAATTGTTACACTAAAAAACAAGAAAGCGTGAAAACTATTGACAAAAATGAAAAAAATGATAGACTTTTAATATGAAGTTACAGAAATATATCAACCACATAGCTCTTGTAGTGGATTCAAGCGCCTCTATGGGAAGACTTAAAAATCAAGTCACCAAGGTCTTGGACACTCTTATTGCAAGATTGGTAAATCGCTCAAAAACTTTAGACCAAGAAACTAGAATTTCAATTTACCTATTTAATAGCGAGGTCGAATGTATCGTTTTTGATAGAGATGTGTTAAGAATGCCGTCAATTAGTGAATATTATAATCCTGCGGGAATGACTGCATTAATTGACGGGACATTATTGGCAATTAATGATTTAAGAAAAATGCCAGAACTTTATGGAGACCATTCAAATTTGATATATTGTATCAGTGATGGGGAAAATAATATTTCAAACAACAAATCGAGCTTACTCGCAAAAACTATCGCGAGCTTACCGGATAATTATACCTTGGCAGCGTTCGCTCCTGATGCAATCGCCGTTTCAGAATATAAGAAGTTTGGATTTCCTGCCCAAAACATAAGTATTTGGGATATAAATAATGATAAAGGTATCTTTGAGGTTGGCGAACAACTAGCCAATTCTACGGATGTTTACATGGATAATCGCTCCAATGGGGTTCGCGGCACAAAGAACTTGTTTGAAATCAAAACTAATATTTCTCAAACAAAAATTAAATCATCCCTTGAAGAAATAAACCCCAACAAATATCAAGTTTTAACGGTTCGAAAGGACGGCCCAATCAAAGAATTTGCGGAAAGCTGGACCAAAGAAAGGTATCGCTTGGGAAGCGGATATTATCAACTTGGTAAAAGGGAAACGGTTCAGGCTAATAAGAATATACTGGTTAAAGATAAAAAGAATGGCCGTGTTTATGGTGGAGATTCCGCTAGACAGCTTTTGGGCCTTCCCAATCACGAAGTAAAGGTTGCCCCGGCTCAATTAGATGGATATGATATTTTTATTCAATCCAATGCAGTAAATAGGCGCTTGGTAGCAGGAACCCAATTAATTATCTTAAGCTAATAATAATAAATTATGTTTCAAATTAAAAGTCCAGAAGAATATGGGTATGTTTTAAAAAACAATATATGCTTATTTCAAAAAGGGCCATTGTCACAATGGTGGGGAGGCTTTAAGGGGCAAGATTCTACGTTTAAATGTTCTTCTGCCCTAATTGCCGCCCATAGAGACTCTGAAGCCGGACATTATCTTGATGTAAGTTTTGAACCATTAACTTTTAACTGTTGCGAACAATGGATGATGGCAAATAAAGCCACTTTCTTTGATGATCTTGAAAGTTTTCATAAAATTATGGCGACGACAAATCCTAGTGAACAAAAAACCTTAGGAAGGGCAATAAGAAACTATAACGAAAAAAAGTGGGAAAATGTCAGATATGATATTGTTCTGAGAGGGAATAAAATAAAGTTTGAGCAAAATCCGGACCTTAAGGAATTCCTTCAACAATTTTCGAAACATACTATTTTTGCGGAAGCGGCCCCGTGGGACAAAATCTGGGGAATTGGATTAGGTCCAGAAGATTCAAAGTCTCTTGATATATATAAATGGCAAGGTCTAAATCTTTTGGGAGAAGTTATTAGAGAGGTAAGACAAAAGAGATGAGCAATATAATTAATAATTGTCTTGTAGAGACATATAAACATACACAAGCAGTCCGGCGATTTATGAATTTATTTATTCATGATCTTATTAATAGAAGTGAACACCATGATGATACTAAATTTGTTGAACCGGAATTAACCCCTTTTGCGGAACTTACCGCTGAATTATCAGGAGTTGAATATGGAAGCCCAGAATATGCCGCTCAACTTGAAAAGTTGAAGCCATGTCTTGAACACCATTATAGTAAAAACCGCCATCATACAGAGTTTTTCGAAGACGGTATAAATGGAATGACATTGGTTGATCTTATTGAAATGATAAGTGACTGGCGCGCTGCCACCGAAAGAAACAAAGCAGGAAATATCCGAAAATCATTAGATATTAATGCCAATAAATATGGTATGACACTACAGTTAAAGAAGATTTTTGAAAACACAATCAGGGAATATTTTAAAGACTAATGACTGGATTAGTAATAGCAGTTAATAAGGGAGGGATTCCATACGCAGAAGACTCCCTTGCCGTTCTTCAGGACTTTTTTGATTATAATAACACTGAATTAGTTATTGTAACCGAAGACTTGCCACAAAATAAATATGGCGCGCATCCGAGTTGGCTTAAGATGTTTTGCCATGATATTATTGAGGATGATATGGTTTTATGCTGGGATCTTGATCTTTTGCCCATAAAACGCTATAAGATTGAAGAGTTTATACAAGACCGTGGAAAGCTAAATATAGGAATTGAGACCGGCCTTCTTTACGGCTTTGGTATGGAAAATTTTGGACCTAAATTTAAGTATAACTGTGGATTTATGGGTGTTCCTGTTTATCTTAAACAGGCATTTTTGGATATTTATGAAAAGCGTGGAATGGAAACTCATAGGTCTGCATGGGAGCAGCTTTATGTGAACGACTTTATTGTAGATGAAAATATTGACATAAATATTATCCGCCCCGAATACAATTGTTCTTTAAATAATAAAAAGGAATTTCTACCCCACACTAGAAATTCCCACTACACATTTGGGGAGATGAATGTTGACGTTAGGGCGCAAATGATAAAACAACACAAAATTAATTATTTCTCACAATATGAATAAAAAAGATTTTAAATATAATACTGCGGAATATTTTATTGCAGAGGCTTCCGAAAAAATGGAGCAAGCTCTTCACTGCGTAAAGTCAGTCCGTAAGGAAATTGGTCAAATACAACCAGTTAGTAAAATTGTTCTAGGGGGAGGATCTTTTCTAGGGCCGGAACCAAGAATTAAATATAATTTTAATACTGTTAGTTTAGAATCCTTTTTTAATCCCAAACCAACTTATAGTTCATGGGAACCAAAATTTGACCCCCTACTCTCATCTCACATTGCAACGGTGGTTAATAATTCTTTAGCGTTTGCTGCCGAAGCAGAAAAAGAAATAGAAGTTTGGCACAAAGAAAATATTGAGGCTATTGAAAATAATAAGAAGGTCGCCGAACAAATTAAGGACTTTATTAGTAGTGTTGGTATCCCTTCTACATATACCGCCAATGAAGTAGTAAGAGGGAAAAGCAAATCCATAGCTAAAATGTCCGGGTATGTTGATGATATTTCTAGGAATTGTATAATTGAGGATAATTATGAATACGCCAAGCGTATTATGGTAGAATTTAGAAAAAGAGTAGCGGATTGGGAGAAAAATATACTTGGAGTAGCTAAAGCTCAGAAAGACTTAAAAGAAAAAGAAGACAAAAAGATAAGACTTATCGCCCGCGCCATGGAGATTTATAGAGAAAATAGGCTTACTGAAAAATATTCTACCAACGATGAACTGGTTCGTATCGCTACCGAAGCGGAGAAAGAAAAATGGGTAAAGGAAAATTATCCAGATGGAGAAATTGTTGACCAAAAAGCTTGCCAAGATTGTAGCACTTGGGTAGTTGGGGAAAGGCGTTGTGAGTGTGGAAATAGAAGGCTAGAAATCCAGATAGAAGGAAATATTCTTGATGGGTTTGCTGGATATGTAGAGGCATATTAATATGGATAACATACAATACAGAAAAGATTTACCCGCGCTTTTGCCTTTTGAGAGCGTTGGGGTGGAATTGGGAGTTTTTGAGGGAACTTATTCGCAAGAACTTTGGTCTTCTGAAAAATTTAAGGAATTGCATTTAGTAGATCCTTTTGAGGGTAAAATTGGTTCTGGAGATAAGGACGGCCTTAATTATAAAAATTTAAAAGGGGATTATTTATATAAAATTAATAAAGCCAATTTTTCTGAATTCAATAACGTTCACATTCATAGGCAAAAATCCATTCCGTTCCTTAAGGAAACGGCGGACGATGTATTTAATTTTGTTTATATAGACACTACCCATGTATATAAAGATACGCTAGATGAACTAAAAGAATCGTTTAGGACCATTAAAAATGGGGGAATACTTGCGGGACACGATCTTAATTTAGATGGTTCTGGGGTTAAAATGGCCCTTGCTGATTTTTGCGCCGAGTATAAACAAAAATTTTCCGTAGTGTATGGGGATAAGCTTCATTCATTTTATATTAAGGTCAATAAATGATATTTTGATTGACGGAAGAGATTGTTATGGTATGATAAAGCTGTCATGAGTTGGTTTCCAATTAATACTCAATATAATAGAGGCATTCCTATTAATTCCCATCCCGGAGCTTTCGGATGCGCGCGTAAATATAATTTCCATGAAGGGATCGACCTTTACGGAAAAGAAGGGAATCTAGTATATTGTATTAATGATGGCATAGTAGTCGCAAATAGAGGGTTTACAGGGCCTTCCGTTGGTTATGATTGGTGGCTTGATACTGATGCTATATTGGTGAAATCTGAAACGGAATATTTTGTTTATGGCGAGCTTAAAAGCAATTTAAAAGTTGGAGACAAAATAAGGTCGGGAGGTGTTATTGGTCATTTGGTTCCAGTTCTTTCCGAAGAGAAGATACGCGCCGATATCCCACGACACTCGAATGTAATGTTACACCTTGAGAAATATTCGCTTGACTATCGGCCAGAAATGGGTTGGAGTAGTTGGAATGAGAGAGAAAATCGGCCATCATATTTACTTGATCCGACTAATGACCTTATTGAAATTTTAAAGAAGGCATACAGAAAAGTAGAATTATTGACTTTATGAATAAATATATATGTGAATGCTTGGTTGACCCGGTAACGGGAAAATCTTTTGAAATAGAAATTCCCCAAAACACTTCGATAGAAGAAATTAAACAATCGGGTCGCGAATCCGGAGAAAGATTTCGATTGGGCTTGTTTCCTACAGAGCAAGAAAAAATTGTGATGGAAGAACTTTATGAATCTGCGGAATCATTGAGAAGTTCTCTGACAGAAGAACAAAAACAGGCTGTAAGAGTTCTTCTGGAAAAACAAGAACCCATGCAATTTCGTGGCTCCATGAATTATGTTGCTTTTGTGAAAAGCATAGGAGAAGAAGATGATTGAAACTATTAAAAATATGTTAGTAAATAAAAAATCAAAATTCAGCGTTTCAAAACCCTTGTTATGGGGCAATATTGAATCGACTGCGTTAGTCAGTTCAGGAGATCAAAATCTTATTGATCGCGTAAAAAAGAAAACCGGCTGGAGCCAAATCAAAACAGAAAAAAATGTAGCCGAATATCGAAAATTTCTTTATCTTGCGACGATTAACGACAATGTAGTTCCCGCAAAAGATGTGGATGAAGTTTGGCATGAACATTTGTTGTTTACTCGGGATTATAACGCTTTTTGCAATAACGTGCTTGGAAAGCAAATTCATCACGAGCCTGAAGTTCCCAATAAGCCAAATAAATTTAAAGACGATTATAAAAAGACCGGCCTTTCCTACCAAAAAGAGTTTGGAGAAACTCCTGAATTTGCAGGCGTTTGGGATTTTATTGCGGGGTTTGCAGTAAGCGAATCTTTTCATAGCTGTCCCTCAAGCCATTCTCATCACGATACCTCCCCAAGTTACGATAGCTCTCCATCACACTCTTGTTCGTCTGCGCACTCTTGTAGCTCAGTTTCATCTTGTTCAAGCGGTAGCTCATGTGGCGGAAGTAGTTGCGGAGGCGGCGGAGATTAATATGGAAAGTCCTTATAAAGTTCCGCCTTTCAATCCTCCACCAAATGGTTGCGTAACTTATATATGGTGGAGTTGGCATCCAAGGTATCCTTATTGGTCGCAATCTTGTTGGGAAGCGGCTTCCATTGAGGAAGCTCAAGAATGGCTGGTAGACCCTAGAACCAAACTGAAATATTATCATAATAAACTTATTGAACATAACAGTATTACTTTAGTTGAGGTGCAAGATGAACCTTGTAAAGAAATGGAAATTTGGTGGGATATATTTAATCAGGATAAAAGCAATGGAATTATTTGAATGCGAAAAGTGCAATACCAAATATTTTCGATTTAAAACTGCGCCAGCTTACTGGGTCGAATTAAAATCTGGTAAATATGCCTGTAAGAATTGCAAAGACAGTATCAACATAATTCATTGGAATTTTAAAAATAAAAAAGTATGAAAATAACCACCAAAAAAGTAGTTGAGGTTTCTGACTGGGATAGTCTTGTTGAAGAAACTTACGGGCGTCGATATAGTTTTCAGCAACAGAACGGCTGTCAGGACCGAGGGATATATAAATTAGTTGTTCCAACGGAAAAAGCCCATGATTGTGAGCGTGAAACGATTAAAGAAAAAGTAAATGGTCCAGAAGAGGGCGTAAGTTTTGCGGCATGGCTTGCTCGTGACCCCAAGCAAAAATTAGATGGCCAAACCTATGACTATCAATTGAGTTTGTGGTGGGAGCGGAATTTCTATCCATCTATCGAAATGGTAGCAAACGATCTACATGCCAAGGGGCTAATTGAAGCAGGCGAATATATAATCAATATAGATTGGTGAATTATGAAAGTATTAATAACTAGCGGAGGCTGCAAAGCTCCAATTGATGAAATTCGTCACATAGGTAATTTTTCCAGTGGCAGGTATGGCTCGGAAATTATGGAGGAATTCACTAGTCAACCAAATGTTGAAATTGTATTTTTTCATGAACGAGGAACGAATCAATCCCAATATGGCCCCGGTGATATTGAATTATTTGGAAATTCTAAATTAAAATTTATCGAATATAAGTATTACGGAGATTATCTTAAAGTTAAAGATATTATTAAAGAATGGCAACCAGATATTATCATTTCCGTTGCCGCGATTTCTGATTATATTCCAGTCAAAACTGAAGGGAAGATTAGTTCAGATTCGGATGAAATTACAATTGTATGTAAGAAGTCTGAAAAAGTTATTAAAAGTTTTCGTGAACTCGCTCCCGGCGCTTATATAGTTGGCTTTAAATGTTTAGTTGGCCCGACAAAGGAAGAGAAAGATAGAGCAATTGAAAAGGTTTTTGATTCTAAAGTTAATATGGTGGTTTATAATGATCTTTTGGAATTGAGGAAGGGATATTCTGCCAGACAAATAATCAGAAATATAAAAAATGAAAAAAATTCTTTCCCCTTGTATGCTGAGAGAGCAAAAGATTTAGTGGATTTAATTTTAGCAGACAGATAATATGGAACACGAAATAAAGTTTAGGGTTTGGCATAAAGAAATGCAAAGATTTCTTTCTACCGATGAATGGGCGTTAGGTATGGAAGGCGTTCTTCGATACTTAGATGTCGGCGAAGGAAAATTAATTCCTGTTAACCAAAATTTGTATGAAATTTCAAGGTATACTGGCTATATAGATAAAAACAATATTGATATTTATGAGGGTGATATTGTAAAGACTTACGATAGTTATATCTTCAAAGGATTTAATGAAGATTGGGCGGAACATGAATGCGCTACTATTAAATTTTTTAATGCGGGGTTTCAAGTTTGTGAATGGTATAAAGGGTCTAGAAACTTTAAAAATTATAAATTTATATGTGATTGCTGTCCCTGCGGGCTTGAAATAATCGGTAATAAATTTGAAAACCCCGAAATGGTGCTTAAACCTGATAAACCGGAAAGGGACAAAGAGATTGAAGAAATTGCGAAAAGAATCGTTTATGGAGATAAGTCCCCTTAAATTCATAGAAATACTCCGTAATGCTCGCCCGGATAATGAACATTATTATTTAAATGGTGGGTGCTGGGAGTTATTTTGTATTTTGAAAAGAGTATGGCCCCAATCAAAGCCTTACCATACATGGATAGAGATTTGCGGGCATGTGGCGACAGAGATAGATGGAAGACTCTATGATATTCGTGGTAGGATAAAAAAACCAAGCCTATACGAAAAGATGACAAATCAAACATGGCCCGCCATTAAAGGAAATCATCGGTGGCATAAAAGTTATAAAAATTTATGAATATTTTATTATAGGGGTAAGCGGGTCAGTCGCCACGCCTCTTCAAGAAGAGATTACGGCGGAATTGTATAGGCAAGGTCATGAGGTTAGAATAGAAGACATAATTTCATTAATTTGAGAATTTTATAAATTTTTCTGTATTCATTGAATTACTTACACTGGAAATGTTAAATCACCCTACAAAAAAATAACATTGACAAAACAAGAAAATAAGCCATTCTGACTGTAGAAACAAAATTTAAACGATATTATATGTTCGATAAAATAATTAATCACACCAAAAGTATTTCTGAAGATTGGCTAATGACCAGCGCGGAAAGGTTTTTCACCATTGGGCTGCTTGAAACGTTGCGTCCCAAAAGAGCCTTGGAAATAGGTTGCCGCTTTGGTGGATTTACCCGCCATCTTAGCAGATTTTGCGAACAGGTTGATACGGTTGATATGGACCCCATGATTTATGAATCATGCAATGATCTACAAAACGTAAGTCCATTCAATATCATGAGCGACAGCTTCTTTTGCGTTAATGAACAAAATTATTATGATTTTTGTTTAATTGATGGAGATCATAGTCGTGACGGAGCGCGGAAAGATTTAATTAATGCTTCTAAGATTTGTGAAATTATAATTTTTCACGATACGATGAATCCAGAATGTCGAAGTGGCTACGAGGATGCTCTTAATTTGATTGGGAGAGAAAATTTGGAATATATTAATCTTGATATTGTCTTAAATAGCGGAATATGGGGCGGCCTAGGAATGGTCGTAACTAAATCAAACAAATAAAATGAATAAATTAATATTAATTATTGTTCTGGTGCTTTCGTCTTGCGCGGCAGCAGTAGAGAAAAAAGTTGAGTCAATTTCAAAAACTCAAACTGGCAAGGCTTCTTGGTATTCTACAAGCTGCAATGGAGGAAGTAGAACGGCAAGTGGAATTAAACTGAAAAACCATGAAATGACTGCCGCACATAAAACCTTACCTTTTGGTAGTAAGGTGAGGGTAACGAATTTAAATAATGGAAAATCAGAAATTGTTAAAATTATTGATCGCGGACCTTATGTGAAGGGTCGAGTAATTGATGTCAGTGTGGGCGCGGCAGAATCTCTTGGCTTTAAAGGAAAAGGCGTAACGAATGTTAAACTAGAAGTTTTAAATGATTAAATATGAATAAATTAGATGAACAATACCAAAGACTTATTTCCCAAATTTTGCTTGAGGGAAGTGAATCTAATGACCGAACGGGGGTTGGAACATTATCTATTGCTGGCGCGCAAATCCGCCATAATATGGCGGAAGGCTTTCCGCTTTTGACCGTTAGAAAGGTTCCGTATAGATCTGTTCGAGTAGAATTGGAAGGATTTATTAATGGTATTAATTCTAAAAAATGGTATCAAGACCGCAATTGTAGCTATTGGAAATCTTGGTGTAACCCACAAAAAGTGCCCTATGGAACCGATGAAGAAACAAAAACTAAAATGTTGGCGGAAGATGATTTAGGAATCATTTATGGTAATAATTGGAGAGGTTTCCATGATCCAACGGGGGTGTCTGATGACCCATTTTGCGGCGTCGAAAGCCTTCATGTAGATCAGCTTTCTGATTTAGTTAAGACTCTTAAAGCCGACCCAAATAGTCGCCGCATGATGGTTTATGCGTGGAACCCTCTCGCCTTGGATCATGCAGCACTTCCAGCCTGCCACGACAGTTTTCAAGTAACCGTTACAGAGAACAAACTAAACTTAATTTTTAGAATGCGTTCCTCAGATGCAGTCTTAGGTCTTCCAAGCAATTTAGCCTCTTACGGAACACTTCTTCATTTACTCGCAAAAGAAAGCGGATTCCAAGAAGGTTACTTGGTAGCACACCTTGGGGACATTCATATTTATAAAAACGCCCTTGACGCCGCCCAAGAGTATTTAAAAAGAGAGCCGTTTGAATTGCCGAGAATTTTTACTGAAGGATTCACCAGTATTTTTGACTGGACGCACGATCAAACGAAAGCGGTTGACTATAAGGCTCACGATAGAATTAAAGTGGAGGTAGCAGTATGATAGCCACAATAAGAATTAATATGGACGGATATAATTCCTCGGAAGAGGAAAGGGAAGCCATTAAAATATTTATTGAAGAGCAATTGGATTTTTCTGCTTGCAGTGTCGAGGTAATAGATGTTAAAGTTTCTGAGGACGAAATCTATTAAAATGAACTTCATATATAAAAGAGCAAAATCGGGAAAAATCCAAATTTGGGATTGTGTGGTCGCGGGTAATGAATTAAGAACAATCGAGGGGCTTTTAGGGGGAGCCCTTACGACCTCCGAACCGACAATATGTAAACCCAAAAATATTGGAAAGAAAAACGAAACAAGCGCGGAACAGCAAGCCACCATTGAAGCTACCGCCCGTCGCGAGAAAAAGCTTAAGAGTGGGGGATACCATGAAAGCATTGATGAAGTTGATAATCATAAGTATTTTGAGCCAATGCTGGCAAAAAAGCTTAATGATGAAAAGCATAAGCTAGCGTTTCCGTGTTGGGTTAGTATAAAATTAAATGGAAACCGATGCGTATTAAAGAAAGATGGCGCGTTCACACGAAAAGGCGAACGCTATATGACAATTCCACATATTGAAGAGTCATTTAAAGAATTTTTTAATATTTTTCCTGATGCGGTTTTAGACGGAGAGCTTTTCAACGAAGATCTTAAAGAAAGGCTCAATAATCTTAATAGCATCATTCGCCGGACTACAAATATAACTCCGGAACACCTTAAAAAAAGCGAGGAAATGGTTAAGTTTTATATTTATGACGGTCTTGGCTTTGGAGCAGATTTATTTCATTATGGAGCAAAACTAGATCAAATACGAAATTTAGCAGGAGAGAACCCTTACTTTAGAGAGGTCGAAACCTATCGGGTAAGTGACCTTGATCATATTTATCATTATTACAATAAGTTTATTGAGAGGAATCACGAAGGCGCTATTGTAAGGTCTTACCATTGTCCTTATAAACATGGCCGCTCATCTGACCTTCTTAAAGTTAAGCCGGAAAATTCTTCCGAGGGCCGGATAACTGCTATTTACGAAGGGAAAGGAAATTGGGCTGGAGTAGCAAAAACAGCAACATTAGAATGGATTGATGCGGAAGAGGTAACGAGGGTTTTTGATGCAACTTTTAAAGGCTCCCTTGCAGAGTGTAAGGAAATTCTGGAAAATCCAACTAAGTGGCTTGACAAAGAAGTCACATTCCTTTACAACTCTTTAACCGGACTAGGAGTTCCTAACTTTGCCCGTATTGACGTGAACAACTGTTTTAAATCTTAACCAATAAAAACATTAATATTTTTGCTATAGACAATTGCCCCGTGCAAGCAGCGAAACATCATGTTGACAAACATTGTGTGAAGCAAATTCTAGAAACGGCGCAGATTTTATGCGCTGCTTTTCATTTGCAGGGAATCGGTGCTCCATATAAACTAACTCATCGGAATCATCCAGTTAGCCTTTGGGCGCGAAAATCAAAAGGAAATTTTCTCTGGTCACTGAAGCTGGGCAAGGCTTTATGTGCAGAATACTCTGAACGATACGGGAAAACTCATAAAACAGAAGATATTCTTAATTGGATTGCGATTAATATGAACAGGCTCGCTTTTGATGAACTTGAACAAACAGCGTTTGCTCAAGCAATGCCCGAAGAGTTTCGTAACTCCGACCCTATTAAGGCATACAGAAACTATTATAAGGAAGGAAAGAAACACCTTCATCAGTGGAAACAAAATAAACCTTCGTGGATTGGATGAAAAATATCATATCTAAAATATCAGAATTTCTTAATCGCCCGGACCCTGTTTGGGAGCCAATAGAATATAAATATATTCGCAGCGGTTGGGAATGGGACGGAGCGCCGGATATTGAATTTTTTTATATTTGGGCGGTTAAAGAAAGAGAATTAAATTCAGGTAAGGAACGTTGGGTTAGGGAAAAGCTACTTAGCTTTGAGCATGATTTAAGAAGAAAAAGATTGAAAATACAATAAATTTATGAACCTGCAAGAATATATAATTACCAATTGGGCAACCCTTTCAAAATCAAATTTTAATGATGATGAGGTTGTTATTTTTAAATGTGATGAAGATTATGATGGTGGATGGGGTCATCATACCTATGCTGGATGGGGAGTAGATCAACACGGCAATACTGTTTACTGTTACAGTTCTGGTTGTTCTTGTAATGGTTCCGCTTATGTGGAATCCATAAAAGATGTTAAAGTTCTAATTGCTGATAAAGATATTTCTGAGGTAGAGAGCGCGGATATTAATTTTGAAAGTTTGGTGGTGAATTTTTACGATTATTGATATGACTAAAGTGGTTAATAGACACCACAACATTCCCTTTGATTTCTATATTGGGAGAGGAAGCTTTGTAGGAAACAGTTGGAGTCACGATCCACGATACGCCAAAGATCATTTTTTATGTAAAAGTAGAGAAGACTCAATTAAAGAGTATGGCACGTGGCTAAGACAGGCGTGCGCCTATGAGGAAGAGTTTTGCATTAACGTATTAAAATTAAAAGGGAAAACGCTAGGGTGCTCGTGTAAGCCTCTAGCTTGCCATGGAGACGTGTTGGCAGAATTTATTGATAGTTATGATTTTTTTCCAGTTAATGAGGGTCGTGACCATATTAATATTTATTCTAAATCAAATCAGGAATTAGGTAGATTATTGAGCAATTTTGCGCACACTCCATTTGAGTGTGAAGGATTGAAATTCGCTTCTGTGGAGGGTTATTGGTATTGGCTTAAAACCGGACGAAAACATGATGAACTTAGAAATTTCTGGGGAATTGATGCCAAAACTCGCGGAAAGGAATTAGAGGTAATTGAAGTCGAAAATTTTAACGAATTGATTCTTGAGGCTATTAGATGTAAATTACGCCAAAATAAAAAGATTCAAAAGCTACTTAAGGATTCCACTTTAGCCTTGACTCATTATTACTATTTCGGCAATATTAATGAGCCAAAGATTGTTCGGTTAAATAAATATAATTGGATAGTCGATGAGATTGAAAGAATTAGAAATATCTTACATAAACACACATGAAAACTCCAGAAGAATTTACCGAATCAGAAGAACATCTACCGGATTTTCTTAGGGATTTTCATAGTCAAAAGGACATCTTTAAAACTATTCATTGGTTGTATAGCGGCAAAGACCACGCGAAAGAGATCAGTTGGATTGACGGGCATTGTTATACCATTGATTGGTTTCTTTGGTTTATGGCAAAACATGGTTATACCCTTCAAAAATCTCGCAAAAGTAAAGTTTCGTGACCTATATGAGACAATTGAGAAAAGAAAAGACGAAGAAACTAAAGCGTTTAAGAGTATATTAAACAAAACAAAATGAAAAGTATAACAGGAGTAGCATGCGTTGACATGAACCATTTTTATGCTGAAAAGGAAGGCGGGCCGCTACCTTGGCCTTCTATTCAAGCAGATCTTCAGTGGTTCAAATTTTTAACCAATGGAGGGATCGTTGTAGTGGGAGACAATACATACCAAGAGTTGCAAAAACTACCTCCATTGAAAAATCGGGAAATTTGGCCAGTTGGGAAAAACCATGAACTCAAATGTGTTTCAGACGTTCTTATTAAGTATTCGCAAGAAGAGTCTCGGCCACTCTTTGTGGGCGGTGGCGGAAGACTTTGGAAGGAATTTTCTGAATGGTATGATTGTTTTTATGTAACTGTTTTAAAAAAGAATTACGTCCATGACGGACGAAGGTTAAATGTTTATGGAGATTGTCATGAAGTTTTAGAAAAAGAAAATTATACTATATTTAGAGTATCTAATAAAAGCCCAATCCCAATTCAAGTAATCGCTTGACAAAAATAGTCTTAAATGATAAAACAAATAATCATGAATGCAAAGTATTTTCCTCTTTTACTAATTGGTTTTATGGCGGGATGTCTAAACGAACCATCTCCCCAAAAGAAACCCGTGGGCTATAGTTCAAAAAGCTCTAAAGACGCCCTTGTTGAAATTCTTATCCCTCCGGGAGATCCACTTGATCGTCCCGAAGGATCAATATTTTTTACCCCAATGACGGTTCCAGATGTTATTTCTTTACCTCCAATTACAGATTCTGATTTTTGTCCAAAAAAATAAATTGACATTCAAATACAAATATACTACAAAAGAACAATGAAAACACTACTACTCGCCGCTTCCCTCCTAACATCTAATGCCTTTTCCCAAAATGCAGTTATTCTTAATGATGCTGTAACATATGGCGGCCATAGCGATGGAGGGGTATACGTTAAAGGGAATTGGTATGGGACCAATTATGAAGCCAACCAACACTCTATTGGACTTATTTCGATTTTTCTTGGGGGAAACAATCTAACCTCTAATTTTCTAAGAGCAAATAATGGGGCCTCTGAAATTGTAGGGACTAAAGGAACTTTTTATGGTCCGCAAATGGATTTTGAAGAACCTGATTTTGATTACTTTGCCGGGCTTTCTAACTCATATACTTTGCTAGGGGGAGGATCGGCTAACCTTAGCGCAATGAACAATGTCACACTTGCTCTAAATGGACCCCTTACAATTTATAAGATTCAATCGTCCCAATTGTCTGGGATGAAAACACTTGACTTTACTGGTCAAGGAGGGGTGGTTGTATTTAATGTTACCGGAAATCTTTCCAGTTGGGGCTGGTCAGTAAATTATGATCCTTCCAAGATTGTGTGGAACTTTATTGATGCAACTACAATTAATATTGATCAAAGGCAATTTACCGGATCTTTAATCGCTCCAAATGCAAACGTCACCCAAAGCCAAAATATTAATGGAACCCTTATTGCTTCTGATTGGCAGGTAAATAATTCTGTAGAACTTCATAGTTACCCCCTTCCTTCGGTCCCCGAACCTTCGGTTTTTGGATTGGCTATTGTTGGCGGCTTGGTTACTTGTGGAAAGCGTAGGCGGTAATATGATAGAATATTATACAGACGGGACGGCGTGGGTTGCCTGCACAAAAGAACGCCCTCAATTAGCAAGAACCGTAAGGATCGACCAAATTGTTTGCCGGGTTTATCATCCCGAAGCCGTTGATTTAGATGATGGAAGCGAAGTATACGAAGGTGACAGTCATTATAGATGTCCAAATTGTAAAAAAGATTGGTGGGTAGAAAGGGATGGCTAAATGAGATTTAATAATGAAGTGTCGCATAAAAGACTTTTAGAGGTTTTAGATTATAATAAGAATACCGGATATTTTTATTGGAAAGTGTTTAGAAATCAAAAGTCTCGAATTGGGGATAAAGCTGGGTTATTAAGTAGCGAAGGATATATAAGAATAAAAATTGATGGTGTTTCTTATTCTGCGCATAGATTGGCTTGGTTGTATATTTATGAAAAGTGGCCAGAACATATTCTAGACCATAAAAATAACATAAGAACAGACAATAGAATTAAAAATCTTAGAGAAGCCGATTTTTCAAAAAATACTTGTAATTCTAATATTCGATCAGATTCTTCTTCCGGTTTTAAAGGAATAAATTGGGACAAAGACTCAGGAAAATGGAGGGCGAGGATTTGGTTACAGGGGAAGGCGATATGGTCAAAAAGATTTGATATTTTAGAGGAGGCCAAAATAGAGATAGAAAAACAAAGGAAAATTTTACACAAGGAATTCGCAAAATCATGATAGTGGCATTTACCGGCCATCGGCCAAACAAACTCTACAAGGCTTACGAAAAAGAAGGGATAATTTTAATTCGAGATGTTTTTATCGAAGATCTAAAAACACTTAAGCCAGATAAAATAATATCTGGAATGGCCCTTGGCGCAGATACCGCAGGAGCGGCAGCGGCAATTAAAATGGGAATCCCTCTAGCGGCGTATGTCCCTTTTATTGGACAGGAAAAATTGTGGCCTCAAAAATCTCAAGATACTTTCAATAAAATATTGGACAAAGCTTCAGAGGTTGTTATTGTTTCCGAGGGTGGATATTCTCCAGCAAAAATGCAAATCAGAAACATTAAAATGACGGACGATTGTGATGTCTTATTGGCGCTTTGGAACGGAAGCTCGGGAGGAACGGCAAATTGTGTAAAATATGCAGAAAAAGTCGGCAAAACTATTGTTAATTGTTGGGAACAATATCAAATTCACTTAATAAGTCACCAATAAAAAAATAAACATTTTGAAGTTGCGGAAATTATAAGAGTCTTTGTTGATAAAAATATTTATGAAATTATTAACACGCGACCAGTTTAGAGAAGGGTGTCTTGAAAGAGACAGTCATAAGTGCGTTATTTGTGGAGAAACGAAAAATCTTTCTGTCCATCATATTATAGAGCGGCGGTTATTCTCTGATGGCGGATACTATCTTTCTAATGGATCTACACTTTGTGAGCCTCATCATATTCAGGCGGAAAAAACAGAGTTAAGTTGCGAAATAATTAGAGAGGCTTGTAATATTACGAAAATATGCTTGCCTGAAGATTATTACCCCGACCATCAATACACGAAATGGGGAGACGTTATATTGCCAAATAAACAGCGCATGAAAGGACCGCTTTTTTACGATGAAAGCGTTCAAAAGATTCTTAAAGATCATTTTTCGCTTTATACGGATTACGTTAAGTATCCTAGATCATGGCATCTTTTATGGAGTCAAGGGAAAACAAAGGATGACCGGGTTCTTCCCGATTGCTCTCAATTTGAAGGTAAGGAAATTGTTGTAACCGAGAAACTTGACGGGGAAAATACAAGTATCTACCACGATTATATTCATGCCCGTTCTATTGACGGTCGAAACCATTGGAGCCGTGATTGGGTAAAAAATCTACAGGCTAGGGTTGGGTATCAGCTTGATCCCGGCTGGAGGATTTGCGGCGAAAATCTTTTTGCCAAACATTCCATTGGTTATGATAATCTGAAATCGTTTTTTTATGTGTTTAGCATCTGGAACGACAGGAATGAATGCCTTAGTTGGGATGAAACGGTCGAGTATTGCTCTATATTAGAGCTTCAACACGTCCCGGTGCTATACCGGGGACTATGGGACGAAAGAAAGGTCAAAGCCCTTTATGATGAATCTAAACGCGAAACGATGGAGGGATATGTTGTAAGAATCGCGGACGGATTCAAATATGGAGAATTTAATAAATCATTGGCTAAGTTTGTGCGCAAGGACCACATAAACCCAGATAGCCATCATTGGTTCTTCACGGCTAGTGAAAAAAACAAATTACAATAATGTATTAATATGAAATTAGAAGAATTAATTAAATTTGCGCCGCAAGAAAAACAAAAGGCCCTTCAAAAGGAATTGGATGAGCTTTACGATCGCGATTTTAAACTAAACTGTTTGGAAAATGGAGGGGTAGATAATTGGCAGTGGTATTCGGAGAGTCTTGAAGAATACTGGGAAAGCAAAAAGGGGGAAGAAAATTGAAACTTAAAAATATAAATAAACTTAGCAAAATTGGGGTAAGTAATTTTTTATTTGAATTATTTGATGGATTAATTAATGCCCGTCAATCAATGGACGAGGATTCAATGAAAGATCTGGCGAAAATAATGATTGCTAATTTGGATGACTTGGATGAAGATGACTTCTTTGGAACCGAGGGTTGGAGACATACTATTTTAGGTGAAGACTGATTTGTCATATAGGTGGATAGAGACATGCCCACGCCGTGAAATTACTTATGGAGAGCCCGAATGGGTTGGTAACCATAAGGTTGAATTTCATGACCGCATGTCTCACTATTTTCCGGCCAAGGGCGTTCTTTTTTTAAAGGATGCTTTTTTGTATGGGTCTCAGGGCGTGGTTAGATCGAAAGAGGGGAAATCAAAGTCTTTTTTGCCTATTTTATGGCCATCTCAATATGAAACCAAATTTAAATATTTTGAAAAGCCCCACAATACTGAGAGCCTCTCAGGAAATGTAGCGGCTATTTTTTCGCCTTGGGCGCAAACAAACTATTGTCATTTTGTGTTGGATTGTTTAAGTCGCCTTAAAACATTAAGAGATGCGGGATTCGATGACAAAGATATAAGTAAATATATACTTCCAATCCCGCCATCAGGTTTCTGCAATGAACTGGTGAGAAGGACAGATATTGATCAATCAAAAATTATATGGGCCAAGGACCACGATTTATTTGTATGTGAGAATTTAATAGTCCCGTCTTATCCCGGATCGGCAAGAACATATGATGACACTATTAAATATATTCACTCGTTACGAGAAAATAATTTTGACTTAAACAAAAAAAGGAGAATTTATATTGAGAGAGGCAAGAGCAAAAGAAAAATACTTAACAATTCTCAAATCTATGACGTGTTGGACAAATACAATTTCGAGATTTTTGACGAACGAAGTTTTGAAAAGGCGGACAAAATTTTTGCTGAAGCTAATTTAATTGTTGGGGCGCATGGAGCAGGTATGGCCAATCTGATTTTTTGTCAGCCACATACTAAAGTTTTTGAGATTATGCCTTCATCTTGGCCAACTCCATTTTTCTTTTCTCTTTCAAAAGTTTTGAATTTAGATTATAGTTGCATGTTGGGAATAAGCGAAGGAAATATTTTCAACGATGTCAATAGCTGTAATGCCAATATGACTATTGAGATTCCCGTTTTCGAGAAGCAAATAGAGCGATTAGTCTTGACAAGTGAATAAAGTTTGGTAAAGTCTTCGTTATGAAGCTATCAAAATCAAAAGATCATGACGTTAATTACCTAGCTGCGGTAATTGAAATTGAATCAATTCAAGAACACCCAAACGCTGAAAAGCTCCAAATTATTGAGGTTTTTGGAGGAAATGTAATTATTGGAAAAGGTAGTTATTCAGTGGGGCAAAAGGTAGTTTATTTCCCGATTGAAACAAGCATTGAGCCTGAGTTCCTTAGTTGGGCGAATCTCTTTAGCGACCCAAACCTAAACAAGGACGAAAAGAGCAAGGGTTTCTTTGAAGCGAAGGGAACTAGAGTAAAACCAATTCGTTTGCGCGGAATCCCCAGCGAAGGGTTCGTTTATCCCGTCGATAAACTTGCTGAATTTTATGGAGCTAAAGAAAGTGATTTTAAAGTTGGCGAAACCTTTGACGAGGTTGGCGGCAAATCTTTGGTAAAGAAATGGGTCAGAAACACAACTGTTTCCCAAGTTCAAAGTGTAAAAGTAAAACTTCCTAAGTGGCTGGAAAAATTTCCCCGTCCCATTAGAAAATTTATTGGACAGAAGCTTTATAATCGCAAGGATGAGGGTGTAAAAGCTTCTATTGTTCCGGGACAATTTCAATTCCATTATTCTACGCCTCAGCTCTCTAGAACTTTCTTTGTATTGTCGCCGGAGGATGAAATTACAGCGTCTTGGAAACTACACGGAACTTCTGCCGTTTTCTGCAATATTCTTGCCTATGAAAAACAGGGAATTATCGAAAAAGTGTTTAAGCGCAGTAAAAAGAAGGGGTATAAGTTCTTTTATGCTTCAAGGTCTGTCTTAAAGACTCGCAAGGACGAAACTTGGACAGATGATGTTTGGGGAAAGCATGCAAAAGAAGTTTACGAACGCGGCATTCCTGAAGGAATTACAATCTTTGGAGAGCTGGTTGGCTACTCTTCGGCTCAAAAGCAAATTCAAAAAAAATATGATTACGGTTGCTCGGTTGGCCAAAGTGAATTGTATGTTTATCGTATCACTCATACGGATAAATTCAGTCAAGTCAGAGAACTTTCTTTTCCTGAAATTCAGGAATTTTGCGAAACCTTTGACTTAAAAACGGTCCCAGTTATTTACCAAGGAAAAGCAAAAGATTTGTTCCCGGAAATTCCAATTGACGAGAACTGGAGCAAAGCATTCGTTGAAAAACTTTCAGAAAATTACCTTGAAAAGGATTGCGAATTCTGCAAGAATAAAGTTCCAGCAGAAGGGGTTGTTGTAAAAATTGACAGTAAAGAAAATAAGCCCGTCTTTAAACACAAAAGTGTCGCCTTTAAATTTCTTGAGAGCAAAGAAAGAGATAGCGGAGAAAGTAACATCGAAGAAGAATCATGAATACAAATTCACAATTAAAAGAATATCCCCTAGAGAGCGCAAGAAGCAAAGAGGCAGTATTCTTGACATACGAAAAATTCGGAGAAGCTTGGGATAAGGCAGCTAAAGAAAACAATGATCGCGGCGAATTAAGCATTGATGATTATTACGATATGTGCGAAAAATACACGGAAATATATGGGGAGCCAAACTCCGATGATAGCGAAGAGTTCGAAAAATTCGCCAAGGGATACCAATTAGGCTTTAAGTTAGGCCATGAAGTAGCAAAATATAAATACGAATAAACCCTTGGAAAAAGAAATACTTAAATTAACATCAGAAGAGGCGCGAAATATAATTTATAATCAAAATAAAGATTATAAGGAAATTAAGGTGGAAATTTACGAAAAGAATAGGTGGTTGATTTATTTTGAAAAAATTATGCAGCGCATTTCTGACAATAAGTTTTTTAGTTTTTGTTATTCCGAAGGATCGGGCTGGCAAGGAGAGAAAAATGCTTATGAAGGAGAAGATTTTATCGAAGCTAAAGAGGTTTTTGAAAAGCGAATTACCACTTACGAATAATATTAATAATAATGAATGCACCAACAAAATTAAAACAAGCTATTCTTCTTGATGCAAAAGAAGGCTACGATCATTTAGATTTTTCTCAGTATAATCTTGAAGACCCCGGAGGCATCGAAGAATGCTGGGAAAAGTTTAATTGGGATATTCAAGACTGTAAAGAAGAGTTTCGTGGGGGCTCAGACAAAACCAACATACCTACGCCATACAGTCGTTATTATGAATCAAAATCTGTTGCAACTAAGATGAGCGATGGATCATGGGTTGGATGGACTTATTGGTATGGCGGCGGAAAACACGGACAACCTGAAGCGGTTGAATGGGTTGATGACGCCTATTATTTAGACTGTAAAGAAGAAGAAAAAGTAGTAACGGTTAGAACATTTACAAAGCAATGATACAGCACGGAGCTTCTTTTATCCACCCTCCTTTAGGGATTCACCCAACCGATTCAGACAAATTTAAGATTTTCTTAGCTGGAAGTATCGAAATGGGGGCGGCAGAAGATTGGCAATCGAAGGTTACTTGGGACGTTCGTGACTTTAGAGATAAAGTCATTTTTATGAATCCTCGTCGCCCAGACTGGGACAATACATGGCAGCAAAGCATAACCGACCCAAACTTTAAAGAGCAAGTGAATTGGGAACTTGACATGCTTGCATCAAGTGATATGGTCGTTTTCTACTTTGATCCCAATACGCTTTCTCCGATTTCCCTTTTGGAATTAGGTCTTTACGCCGCAACGAAGAAAAAGGTTTTAGTTTGTTGCCCAAAAGGGTATTGGAGGCGAGGGAATATTGAGGTTATTTGTGATAAATATGGAATTCCATTATTTGAAAGCTATGAAGAATGGATCGAAGAAATTAAAAAGAATATTATATGGTAATACCAAAAGAAGTTTGGATTAATTATATGTAGGTAAAACTTTTTTCGAGACTGGAGAGTATCCAATAAATTTAACCACCCATAATCCAGCATTAAGAGAAGAATTAATTGATATAAAAATTAATCCGCAAAGTTATAATAGAAAAGATTTAGAAGCACGAATTTATGAAGAACTTGATAGTCTTCATAAGACTATAGACAAATCAACTATTAATTTTAAATATAATTGGGACTTAGCCGCAGATATAATTACACAAGCAAGAAAACTATAACATGTCAATTAACAATACTTACTATACCGTGGCCGGAATTCGTTTTAATTCGGTCGAAGAGTTCAAGGGATATCTAAAGCCAAGACTTTTTACTGACACCTCGGAAGAATATTATAATCTTTATGTCGAACCATTTGACGACAATGGATATAATGAAAAAATTACAAAAACGGAAAGTGGGCTCCATGTAATTATGGATGGCTTTAACGGAAGTTATGTAATTGTGGGAAAAATACTTAAGAAAAGCTTATACAGCCTTGAAATGACATCCTTTGCGGATATTCAGGCTGAAGTAGACTGGGGCGATTTGGAGGACAAGATCTATATGTATTTTGGAAACCACGGGAAAATGTTGGATATTCACATTGGAGGGCACCTGCATTAAATATGATTAGTCGAATTATTTCATTCCATAGTCTTGATTGGGAAGGGGGACTTGTTGAGGACACGTCTGCCTTCAATAGTATTTCAGAAGTTGGTGGACAGGATGAACCGGACAACTATTTAATTTTTGACGAAAATGGGAGCTGTGAACAAATCGAAAATTGTCTAGAGAAAATTGAAGAATTGGTAAAATATGGCCAATTTGATATTGACATTGTTCGCGAAATCATATTAAATGAGGTCTTCAAACAATATGAATAAACCACCTGATATTATCATAACTACCGCCGCTTCGGGCGCGGGAAAATCGACTTTTTCTAAATTGCTATGCGACAATCAGTTGGGCTGGGTGTCAGTGGAGGCCGATTCATTTTTTTACGATTCCCAAGGAAATTACAATTTCGATGCGTCGAAACTTGGGCTAGCCCACAAAAGTTGCCAAGATCAATTCTTAAGATATCTTAAGGAACCATCCGTAAAGACTATTATTGTGGCCAATACAAATACCAAACCCGCAGACTATAAGTTCTATGAGGACGCGGCAAATAAGTTGGGGTGCCGGATTTTCCACATTATCATTCAAAATCGCCACGGAAATGAAAATGTCCACAATGTCCCATTTCAGACTCTTGATAGACAAAAAGACAATATTTTAAATAACATTAAGCTATGAAAGTTTACAAATTAGAGGTTTACGTGATGGATGTTTACGACGAAGGGGAAAAGACGATCGTTCAGTGCATTGAAGACAGCGATTATTTTTCTTGCTATGTAAAAGATGTAAAATCTGTAGACGCGGGAGAGTGGAGCGATGACCATCCATTAAATAGAATAGAAACCTCAGCGAAAGAACTAGAAAAGCTATTTATTCTTGATTAATTTTATTTTCTTCTTGAATATCTTGCTTACACTCCACCTTTGCGGCCTGATAAGTTCCCCAATGTCCGGTTACGATTGAATAAACAGAGATAAAAACCAACACAGGGACAGAATCCTTTAGCCAAACACAAATTGGAATAGATAAAATTAGCCATATAATAGTTAACCAGCCATTTATTCGGCGCATTAATATTGGGCTATCAATCAATTCTAACAATTTTCTCACAACTTATATTACACACAAAAATAAACATATGGAAGACATTCACGGATTAATTGCAGGAAATATCAAAACAACCAATTATGAAGAATTTTTGGAAATTATTAAATTAATAAACAAGGATTATGGACAACTTCAAAAAGAAGGGAAGTTCACCCATACATATTTTAAAGATACTCTTACTGATTGGGAAACAGTCAGGGGTTGGAAACATAAGGAAGAGGATGCAAAGGAACTCCGACATGTGCTTAGAACTGAGTGGTATATAGGGGGAGTAAGCGGGGGGAGCTGTTGGGATGATGGGTCAGAAAACAATCATTACAGTGTTGTTTCGGATTCTTCTCCAGAAGAATTAACTATTCTAGATGCGATTTTACTGAAATTTTGCCCCTCTATTAATTTTCTTGAATACAAGATTTTAACTAACAAACTAGTTGAATACAAAACAAGGTCAGAAAATGAATATTATGGAAATTCTTCAAATTACGCAAGTTACACTGTAGTTGTGGAGGATTTATTTAACTACATTAAAGAAAAAGGATGGCTCGCGTAATAGTAATAATAGGACTGCCGGGTAGTGGAAAAAGCTTTTTAAGTCGTCAAATACTAAAAGAGAATCCGGGATTTGAGATATTAGATGACCCGACACAAAAAGAGTCGCATATTTTAATTAATCTTTTAGAGAACGGTAAAAATCTAATAGTTTGTGATCCTCATTTATGCAATCCCGCCAATAGAAAGCTGGCGGAATCAATTTTTGCGGATTGGGGATATGAAGTTAGCCGGATTTTCTTTGAAAACAATGTTGAAAAATGTAAAAACAACATTAAGTTTCGCAATGACGAAAGAATTATTGACAGGTTTGAAACTTTCCAATACGTTGTTCCTGAATGGGCGGAACCTTTGAAAATTTGGCAAAACGAAGAAAAATTATGAATAACTCGGAATACAAAAAATATTGCACAGGTTTTCCATATCTTTTGGTTTTAAATAGTAAGAGAGGCTATATTTATTATTTAATTAATTCGGAAGCAGATTTTAAAACTTCTTGCGAAAGGGTATTTAATTTTAATTTTGATTTTTACCCATCTGAAAAGAATAGGCTTTATTATGAGGCACTCGTAGAAAAATATAAAAAAGAAAGCGAAGCTCTGCAATCAGTTGCCAATTCAATTTATGATGAAGAGGTTAAAAGGGCTCTTGGGGTTGAAATAAAACTTATTAATTCAAATAATTATCTTTACGATGCAGAAAATTATTTAGATGAGATAAACGAAATAAAAGAATTATCTACCAAAAGAGATATAGAGAAAATAGTGGATTATGTTTTGTTTAGGCAGGATTATCAATACGAAAATATTCAAAGAGAAGAATTCTCATGAATGTAACGTCAAGACCTAAAGTAATTCAGTTGATTTCAACAAAAAATAAATCTAAGACAAGCCATAAAAATTCCAAAAAAATTCATTTTCAAAGACGTTTTCGCGACCGAGTCGGGTGGATTCTAAACGATAATTCCTACGAAGAATTAAAAATTCTTACTCGGAAAGAGGGGAGATTCGTAAAATCTGACGAGCGGGGCGCGGTATTTGAGATTAAATATAAATCGGTTAAGTTTAAAGTTGTTTATTGTCTTAAAGATGATAGTCTGGTAACAGTGTTGAGTAGATAGAAATATGGATTCTGAGAGAAAAAGAATTAAAATATTAGAATTTCTTGGTTGGACAGAACTTACTCGTAAGAGTAAGCTTGGGGGATTTATGGCATTACGCGGAACTTCCCCCGAAGGAAAACCAAATCAAATTGCCCCGAATCCTATTCTTAATCTTAATGAGGCTCGCAAAGCTTTATTGTTTTGTAAAAGTAAAGAAGAGTTTTGTTGGGGCTCATTTTCTATAGAACTTAATCGCGTATTAGAGAGAAATCATTGGGACTCACAGGCAGAAATATTACTTGCGACAGCCGAGCAAATTTGCACAGCAATAATCGAAACCATCAAGGAAGATTAAGGTGTTATTTAAAATTATTGAATTTTATTTTCCTAAATGGCTTGACAAGCTGGATAGAAATGCTAGAAACGCATCATGAAAATTAGTTTGAAAGTTGATAAGGAAGAAGTATTGGCCTTTGATAGCGATAGTAAAAAGCCGAAATCGGTAGAAGATATTATTCAGCTTCTTAAGAATACTATTAGTTTTCTGAATGGAGAAAAGATTGATAATTACCCCGAGCTTAAAGCCGAAGAATTATAAACTTTTAAATATTAATATGAAAAAACGAACACGATTTGAGGCGGTTAATGAAAAGTCAGAAGGGTTAAAAGGGGCCGAAGAAAAAGGCGAAGTAGCTGATTCTCAAGAAGTGAGAGTCGCACTCATAAAAAGAATGCACGCGGGAGAGATTACGCTTGACGAAGCTCAAAAAGAACTCAAGAATATAAAGCGTAACGCAGCTAAGAATGGCCTCAAAACAAGAAGCCAAGTGTGGAAAGAAGGATAAATTAATATGATTTTACCCAACAAAGACGAATTTCAGTTCAAAGAATGCACTATAGCAGGCGATCTTTGTTGGCTGATTACGCCAAAAGATATGAAAACAGTTTGGACGGACGAGAATGCTCGTTTCCGTAGCTGTATTGTGAGGCAATCTGATAATTACGTAGTATCGCAGGGTTTCGGAAAGTTTGTCAACTATTCCGAGCGGCCTGATTTCCAGCCATGGGATGACTTGTGGAAGTTTGAGGCGCGGCATAAATTAGATGGTTCGCTATTAATTGTTTCACGTTATAAGGGTCAATGGATTCTTAGAACTCGCGGAACATCCGATGCGCGACAACTGGCTAACGGTCACGAAGTTGATCTTTTGATGCGGAAGTATAAAAGATTCTTCGATGCTCATGTCTTCGAAGATACGGAGAGAGCTTCTGTTTTGTTTGAATGGACTACTCCTTCGAATATTATTGTTCTCCGCGAACATGACACCCCCACCTTGACCCTGCTTTCAATTGTGGGACATGACAGGTGTGAATATGCAGTGCAAGTCGCTCTTGATAATATTGCTAAAATCTATGGATTTAATCGCCCCGCTCCTTACATCTACGCCTCCATTGCTGAATGTATTGCAGACGTTAAGGCTTGGAAAGGTAAGGAGGGCGTTGTGATTTACTCGCCAGACGGTCAGATCATGAAGAAAATTAAGGCAGACGCCCATCTTGAACTTCATCGACTTGCCACCGGAATTAAAAACGTCAATCAGGTGCTAGATGTTTTCTTAGCTTCACCTAAGTTTACTGCTTATGAAGATTTTTATAATTACCTTGTCACAACAATTGATTTTGAAGTAGCGGAGAAGTGTAAAGATTTTATAACTCAAATAATTGAGGCATATAACAAAATCCTCATCAAGCTCCATGAAGTTCACCACATTGTAGAACAAAATCGTGAAGGATTTTCGCGGCGGGAACAATCGGAACAATTCCGCAAGCATTTTCAAGGGTGGCAATTGTCAGCAAGTTATATTTTGCTTGACAAAAAAGAAATTCCCAATAGCCTATGGGAGAAATCAATTAAAGAAGAATTATAATAAACATATGCAAAAACAACGAGAACCAGACGATACGAAGAAGAAAACATTTTCTTTTTACGATGAAATGATTAAGGGCGAAACAAAAAGGTTTGTCCCAACAAAATCAAGATTCCTTAAAACAGACCATATTAGCATTAATCCACTAGAGGCTCGCCATATTCTTAAATTTTACAATAAGAAAAACAGAAAGCCATCTCCTGTTGTTGTAACGAAATATGCAAAAGATATGGAAAATGATAATTGGATGTTTAATGGACAGCCCCTTACGTTTTCTCAAGAAGGGGATCTAATGGATGGACAACATCGACTTCTGGCACTAATTAAATCTAACAAAACTTTGAATTTCTGTGTCCATTATGGACTTAAATCAGAGTCTTTCGTTACTATTGATAATGGAAAAATTCGAACAAATGCTGATGTTGTTGGTCTAGAGGGTTATAAGGATTCCGCTGTATTGTCTTCCCTTGTTCGATCTATTATTGCTTACGAATCTTCCGGCAAGTATGACGCTAAGACTTGCAATCTAGAAGGAATTAATCAAATTACAAAATCAGAAATTCTAAACTATCTTTCTGAAAGTCCAGAAATTGTAGATTATGTGGGGAGATATAGGAAAAGTATGGTAGTTTCCTCGCATGTTGCGGCATTTTGTTATTGGTTGCTTTCTTCTGTGAATCAGGAAAAGGCTGAGGAATATCTTGACCAAGTATTTATGGGTTATGAACTTCGACCTAATACTATCGAGCAATATCTAAACAATAAACTTCAAAGGAATAAGGTTTCTCCGCATAATAAAATGACAAAAACGGCCATTATTGCGAATGTTGTTTTGGGATGGAAAAGGTTTACAGGGGTATCGAAGAGTAACTCTCTTCAAATTAGTTGGGATGCCCGCAACGGAATCCCAAAGCCATATTAATTAAACTTATGCCATTGTTGAGTAAAAACCAGCAATGACACCATAATATGAAAACCCTCCCGAAGTTTACTCCAGTTGTTCATATTACTTCACATAGTCAGGCGCTTGAGCAAAGCGCCTTGGCTTTTTCTAATGGAGCGGATGGGATATTTTTAATTTCGCATTCCCTTTCTTATAAGACGCTATTAGATGCATACAAAAAAGTTAGGGCAATTTTTATGGATGAGTGGATTGGGGTTAATTTTTTAGATCTGAGTCCGCTTGACGCCTCTATACAAATCCCTTCGGATGCAGACGGCCTGTGGATTGATGAGGGGTTCGGATTTTCTTCCGAATTCCTACCCTCTTTCAAAAATTATCGTGTATTCCCCGGAATTGCCTTCAAGTATCAAAATTCAGGTCTATCTTTAGAACAGGAAGTGTTGCAAGCCCTACATGATTATAGTGAGAGTGATGTAATTACAACTAGTGGACCCGCCACAGGAAAAGCGGCGGAAATAGACAAAATTAAATCACTTCGTTATTTGATAGGACCATGGCGCAATTTGGCTTTAGCCAGTGGAGTCACGCCCAATAATATTGTTGACTATCTTCCATATGTTGATACATTCATGGTCGCCACGGGGATTTCAGAGTCTTTCGACAAACTTGATAAGCATAAGGTTCGCGATATGGCAGAAATAATTTTAAAATATTAATATGGACCCCAACATTCAAAGACCGGAAACAAAAGGATATATTTCAGCTATTGGGGCTCGAAATACCAAAACAACCACAAAAATAAAAGTTCAGCCAACTATTATAAAGTTTGGCGACCAGTTATTTAAAACTGTCAAAGGTAAATCCATTTGGAAAACCCCCGGCCACGCCAAATCCGCCCTTTCTAATGATGTGGATAACTATCTTTATAGCAATAAGACAGCATATTGGGCATTAAGCACTTCAGATAAGAAAGAAATAGTTGATCAGATTAAGGCGGCGGCTGAATTTGTTAGTGTTGATATTACCGAAGAAATTTTAGTGAATTTAAAATTTTAACATATGAAAACGTTTTATCGAGTATGTAATCCAGAAACCCAGCAAGGACTGTGGTATAATTTTTCTGGAGATTTCACCGGACTTATCCATGACCGATTTGGCTTTTGCAAAAATAAAGATCTTATCATGGATTTTGACCCGGATCTTGTAGGATGGCTATCGGCGGTTGAAAAATTGGAAGATCTTTGGGAATGGTTTACTCAATCCGATATTAGGGAATTACAACTGCACGGTTGGTTTATATATGAATATCTGGTAGAAGATTATTTCTTCTATGAAAAGTTCCAACACTATGTAATTTGTCAGAAAACGAGCAAAATAAACAAAAGAATTGAAATATGAATCAAGACGAATGGGCTTATTTAAACGACAGACTCATTGAAATTGAGCGTAAAATTGATGAATTTGAATCTAGTGAGAATTTTTTTAGTTGGGACGAAAATTATCAAGGTTGGTTGGCTGAAAGGGAATACATTGAACAAGAAATGGAGTATAATTAATAACGTTAAAATCATATGAGCAAAGAAGAAGTATTAAAAAATTGTCGTGTTGAAGAAAGTATTGTCTATCTCCCAGATGGGCAGCTTGACAGAAAGCTATATACGGAAGTTAAGAAAGCACTTGAACTTATTGGAGGAAAGTGGAAAGGCGGAAAAGTCAGTGGTTTTGTTTTCCCTAGTGATCCAACCGATCTTTTAGCGCAGGTTTCCAATGGGGAAAAGCGTAATTTAAAGAAAGATTACCAATTTTTCGCTACACCGGCTGAACTTGCAGATAAATTGGTAACTTTGATTTTTGTTGAACAGGGCAGCAAGATTCTGGAACCTAGCGCCGGTCAAGGGGCAATTATTGACGCCATTGCAAGAGAGTATCGTTATGGTAAGATTGATTGTTATGAGTTAATGGATGTTAATCGCACCTTTTTGAAAAACAATAAAAACGCCAATTTAATTGGAGAGGACTTTCTTGAAAGTATAGGGGAAGAGAAATATGATTTTATTGTAGCTAATCCTCCTTTCAGCCGCAACCAAGATATTACCCACTTTATTCATATGGTTTCTCACTTGAAACCCGGCGGAAAGATTGTTTGCATTATGTCAAATCATTGGCAACAATCCACAAACAAAAAAGAAACAGCCTTCAAGGAATTTTTAAATGATAGTAAAAATGGAACAACCTTTATTTCTAAAATTGAGGGTGGAGCCTTTAAAGAAAGCGGGACAAGTGTTGGCGCTGTTATTGTGGAGTGGATTAAAAATTTAGAATAAACAAAATGATTACCGCAAAAGAAGCAAGGGAAAAGAGTGGCCCAACGATTGAAGAAATGGCTGAGTTCTTTGAGCCTCATATTATTGAGGCCGCTAATAAAAAGATTAGAACGGTAACGGTTTATCATGGTCAATTAGAAAATGAAGCATATGGGCACACAGAGACTTGGAGGAGTTTCTGTAAATATATGGAAGAATTAGGCTATAAAGCTGAATTTCATTACGAAGAACGTCAGTTCGTGGACATGAGAATAAAAATAAGTTGGTGAAATAAATGAAATTAATAGCAATATCCGATATTCACGGAGAGCTAAAAGCTTTAGAAAGATTATTTAAAAAACTTGAATTTACACAGAAGGATAAGTTTATATTTTTGGGAGATGCGATTGACAGAGGCCCGGATAGTAAAGGCGTCGTTGATTTTATTATTAATTTGTCCAAGGGACATAAGGTGATTACCCTCAAAGGTAATCATGAAAGTTTTTTTCTCGAAAGCGTAGAAGGAAACAAACAAATGTATCGTGCTTGGTTAATGCGCGGCGGTATCGAGTGTCTAAATTCTTATGGTTGCCTTGCGGACATGGAGAGAATTCATGGGGATTTTTTTAAATCATTAGGTTTTATTCATGAAGAAGAGAATTATATTTTTGTTCATGGATATGTTGATTATGAAAAGGACGTTAGCGAACAATGCGAAGAATTTTGTTTATGGAGAAGTTTTTATTCAATAAATCCGCATAAATCAAAAAAAACTATTGTATGCGGTCATACTCGTCAATTTGATGGCGTAAATGATAAAGGCTATAAAATTTGCCTTGATACGGGAAGCGGCTTTAAGAACGGCTATATTACGGCGATGGAGGTTGACGGAAATAAAATCAGGTTTATAGACTCAAAATAAACAGTTGACATAAAGAAAGATTTTTGTAACACTCAAAATATGAAATTACTTGGAGTAAGAAACGAAAAATATCTTGTTGCCTCTATCTCGCATTATGATTGTAATGGGATTGATGATTTGATGGCGGATGGAGGTCAGCCCGGCACTGTAAATTATGCCGGATATAATCGTCTTTCAGGGGAAAGGGTTTGGTTCGAAGTCCCCCAAACTTTTGGAGAACTTTTTACAGATTATAATATCAAGAATAAAAGAAAGTATGGGGTTTGGGAAATTAAAGATGTCAAGATACTTGATAATCAGGGAGATTGGCCAGACACTGATTCTTTCGAATATAAAGTAAAGCAAACAGTTTGGGGAACAAATGGTATTAATGGTGATCAACCTACAAAATATGTTCATCTGGTTGATTGCGCAACCGATCATTTAAAGGCTATTTTGCAAATATGTGAAAATCGCAGAAATGATGATTATGTGGAAATTATAAAACATATTTTAAAGGGAAGAAAATGAAGCTGTCTATTCCAAAATTATCATCCGCACTATTTAACCAATCCAATTCTGTTCAAGTAAATTATGAGTATTTATTTGAACATTTTGACGAATATCCTTTTCTTAGGACCAAGAAAGGCTGGGCACCAATCGGATATGCTCTCGCTCCATGATAACATTTACTTTTACGAACCCTTTTATCAACTATTATTGAAACACTAATATGAATGTAAGTGATCTTAAAATAATAACAGATAGGTTGGTCGAAACAGGGCATGGAGAACTTAAGATTTCCATTCCACTTCAAGGGGTAGCAAACGCTCATGTTTCTATAGAAACACTATTGCCGGGGTTTGATTGGTCAAGTGGTTATGCGGAAATTCATTATACCGCCCGCAATAAGTCGGGACTTTTAGCTGATTTTGATTTGTGGGATTTTGAATATGTAAAAGAAGAATATCTTAGAAAAATTTCGAACATATCAAGCATTTTGCTGGGGAAAACTCTTGAGGCTCGATATAAAAAAGAAAAACAAGTCTTTGAAACTAAATTTGCCGCCGAAAGGTGGTTAAAATCAAAGTTACGAGAAGAAATTAAAATCAGGAAATGAATGTAAAAGAACTCAAAAAAAGAGCCGACGAATTAATTTTTTTAGGTTTAGGTGATGAGCGATTAATTGTCCAAATGGATAAGCCCGGAGCTTATGTCAGAGTTAATAGCCTTAGCGTTGGTTACGAATCATATCAAGGTAAGATAATTATAAACTTGGCGGGCAACAATAGGTTTTCTAATTTTGAATTGAAGAATTATGAATGGTTGAGAGAAGAGTTTTTAAAAAAGATTTCTAATCTTTTTGCTATTCAAATGGGAGAAACCCTTGTGGCCAGATATAGAAAACAAAAGACAGTATGTTTTAGCCGACGCGAAGCGGAACAATGGCTTTATCAAAAGCTGGATAAGGAAATGGAAAAGTCCAACAATGATTAGTAATATATCGAGGATCTTTTGGGACTTAGACCAGACTTTAGTTGACAATCATGAGGTCTACCATTTCCAACCGTTTAACCCAACCGATGGTTGGGATTTTGAGCTTTACTGGCCAGAAGAAAAGGAAAAATATTTTACATCAGTAAGACCTGCCGCGAAACGCCTCATTGAATTCAGTCGGTCGATGGTTGGAAAAGAAAACGTGTTTATTCTTACTGCGGCATGTCGCGATGTTGCTTTGCGCGTAAATCATTTAGCTAAATTTGGTTTTAGTTTGTCCAATATTTATTCTTATGAGTCTTGGGGCCATTGGTGCAAATACTACGCACTTAATGAACCGTTTAAATTTGAAGATACCCGTAATATTCTTATTGACAATGAGGCCCCATCTGATACAAAAGCGTTTAAGAAAAGAATGTTTCTAGGGATCGACAAATTTGATACTTCTCATAGATATTTGCAGGTAAGCGAATATTTAGGAAACCCTAGTAACGTAAAAAAAGAGCGCGAATTCGAAGAAAGCGTTAAGAAATTTATTTTATCATTCATATGAACATGCAACACATTTACGAACACAAAACCACTAAAGTAGACAAAATTTGTGTTCCCGCGAAAGAGTGTAGGCAAATTACGCTCAATTACATGCTGGCATTTTTGGGGGTTTCTTTAGAGGCCTTTGAATTTAAGCTGGAAGGAGACAAGCTTTCGTGGAAAGAAGAAGTGTATAGCTCGCATAAATTTGATATAGAAAAATTCACCCACCTTACAAAAGAACAAATAGAAGTTTATAAGGCGTTTGAAACTCTTGGAAAATTCACATGATTAAATTACAAATAACACTGGGAATCATTTTGTTGGCCATTATAATGGTTTTTCTTTTTATTCCATATATATTTATTTATATGTATGATAGTTCTTGGGCGGCATCTGAATGGATTCATAATAAGACTGATTGGCTAGCTGACTGGATAGGAACTCGAATAGACCACATTACATAAAAAATATTTATATGAAAAAAACAAGCGATTATAAAGAGAGGCTAATTGTCAGGCAAGAGATTGAAAATCTCGGAGATAGGGGCAATGAAATTGATGGCGAACCTTTAGAAAAAATTATCAAGTTATTTACTTTTATTAATAATCAATCCATTGCTGACGGATACACAGATATATGCCTTGATTTTAAATGGAGTGGGTATGAAGACTTTGATTTAATTGTTACAGGCATGGGGCCAGAGCCAGACGATATTTATAATCGCAGAGTTGCGGAAGAAGAATGTAGAATTAAACAGGCCGCAGCTAAAAAAAGAAAAGAAAGCGAAACGCGCGCAAAACAAGTTAAGACTGACTTAGAAGAATTGGCGCGCCTTAAAGCGATATATGAAAAGAATTAATTATGAACACCGCTCAAACAGTTTTATATTTCGTTGAAAACAAAGACTTTTGCCCGAAATGCAACAAAGCATGGGATGAACATGAATTTGCAGTTCCGTCACCGCATTGCCCAATTAGCCTTGAGGATAAATTTAAAATAAATGGAGCATATGCTTTCATCAAAGGCGACTTGGAAGGTATACCATTCCCAAACCCAAGACAAGAGTGCAGACACAAATTTGTAGACAATGGAGTTTCTGGTGCGGCCATTTGTTCAATATGCGGGCATCGTCCGGGATATTGGTTTTGCCCCAGTTCACCCTTTTCAGATAAACAATGTAGTTATTCTGAAAGTTATGATGAATGCGATTATTGCCACGAACCAGAGGAAAGAAAATGAACAAAACAACATTTAATAAAATTAAGTCCATTTGTGCGCAACTTGAAAAGTCAAAAAAGAAGTTGGCGCTGGAAAGAGATAAAATTAGGGATTTTGTATATGATCTTCAGGCGGTTCTGGACACCGTAGAGGAGGGGCATGATTCAATTGATTTTGCTTTGAGGGAACTTAACTCAGCCGTGGATACACTTAGCGAGCAATTTTAAATATGAATTGGAAACCCATTGAATCGGCTCCGAAGGGTCAGAGAGTTTTAATTAGAACTCAATATCAGTCTTATAGTTTTTCTGCGGGGAAATATATTGACAGAGGGGAGATAATTGTTGATGCTTGGTATCATCCACTAGATAATAAATGGGACGACTGGATTGGCGGCAATAAAAGAGATTGCACTACGGCCTCCTACAAACCGACTGAGTGGACGGAACACCCATTTTTAGAAAGTAATTATTAGTATGAATAGAAAATTTAAATTTAGAGTATGGGACAAAAAAAGCAAAACGATGATGTCTTGGAACTGCATCCTTCAGTCGGCTTTTAACAATAAGGACTTCAGTTTAGTCTATGAAATATTTGCCCAACACAATGAAAATCTTGTAATTCAACAATATATAGGGGTCGAAGACTCGAAAGGGGTCGAAATTTATGATGGAGACATGATTTTGGTCGAAGGCTCAAGACATATCGTAAGGTTCGAAGAATGTAAATTTGGCTATTTCACAATCCTTGGTTTTAAAGGGCTACCTGATCCAAGATGGATGAAAATGGAAGTTTTTGGAAATATTTTTCAGCACGCAGAGCTAGATAAAGTATGGGAACTCTCTAAGTTTGAAAAAAGAATGAAAAACTCTGTTGACGTTTGGACACGCATGGTATAATTTTTATTCATGACACTAACATTCAATAAAAACAGTTGGCACCGCAAACTATATTCTTTTACTTACGGAAAGGACGCTCCAAAGGATTTTTGTTCTTATTCTAGGCGTATAGGTTTAGCGGTGATTCTTCTTCCGCTCACTTGGTTTGGCGTTTTTAATAAAAGTTCCTATCTTGGAGAGAAAATTTTTGGCACTATTACTTTTTATGCCTGCGTTTTTATTTTAAGCGGAATGGGGATTACTTCTCTAATGGAGAGTCGATTTTCTCAAGTAAATTGGCTTTATTATTTTAGTCCTGTAATTGGAGGGCTCTTTCTTATAGCTTATATATTGGTAATTATTTTAGTTTTATTTTTAATTGCTGGAATTGGATGGGTTATTTCTAAATTTAAAAATATCAAAAAAATCTTTGAATCCAAAATTGTTTCTACTTTTATTAAGACGAAAAAAGAAAAATATTGCCCGCTTATTGAGTGGGAAGAATAAAAATTGTGATTGACTTTGGAGAAAATTTTGGTAAGTTCGTTTCGCAACAGAAAATAACAACCAGTAAATAAAAAATGAATATTATCCAACAAATTATGTCGCCTTTTGCGGGAATCAACTTGACAGAAATTCTCGTATTTCTAATTCCGTTTATCTTGGCGGTAATTATTGATATTCGAAGTCATAAACCCGGAGAAACCATCACAATGAAAAATGCCGCGCTTTGGAGCTTAGTTTGGTTTGGCTGCGCAACATTGTTTGGAGGATACATCTACTTAGAGCGGGGAGCCGAGTCAGCAAGCCTTTTCGCCACGGGTTATGTTTTAGAAAAAGCTTTGGCGGTGGATAACCTTTTTGCCTTCTATATTATTTTCAAATCTTTTGGGTTGACGCAAGACTCTACCCAGCATTACCAACATAAAATTCTTTATTGGGGTATTTTGGGTGCCATCTTTTTCCGTGTGATTTTCTTGGGGGCCGGAGCACTAATTGTTAATTTTAGTCCATACGTTCTAATTGCATTTTCGCTCGTTATTCTTTGGACGGTTTGGAAAATGTGGAAGAGTGGCGACGGGGACGAAGAAGTTGATTATACGAACCATTTTTCCGTAAAACTTGTTAAAAAGTTTTCCAAAGTAAATCCAAGCATTCTTTCAGGAAAATTTTTCTCTAACGGAGTTACGCCGTTGTTTCTTTGCCTAGTGTGTGTGGAGGCGTGCGATGTTATTTTTGCATTTGATTCTATGCCGGTAATTATTGCGGTTGTAAAAGATCCATTCTTGATGATTACTTCGAGCCTATGGGCGGCGGCAGGCCTTCGGTCTCTGTATTTTCTTCTGATCGCTGCGCAAGGAAAGTTCTGGGCGCTCGATAAGGCAATTATGCTTCTACTGGTGTTTGTAGCGGGCAAATTGATCGGAAACGGTTTGGGGTATCATCTACCGAACGCTATTAGCTTGACAATTGTTTCGATGATCTTAACTTTTGGCGTAGTATATTCACTAATTGTAAAGAATCCAGAACCTGAAGAAGCTTAATATAAAATAAATATGAATAATACAAAAACAATTACCCCGGTTTCCCTATTTGGAAACCAATCTAAACCAATTCGAGGATCAGAGGTTCAATCGGTTGTTATTGATGAGGTTTTTCAAACACCGAAGAATACGCAACTAGAGGTTCTTTCAGAGGTTCCGGCAAAACTAGTTCAAGAAAATCAACTAGTTCAAATTGATGAACAAAAAATTGTTTTGTTCGGATCTGAAAGGCAACGAGAAATTGGAAAATCGCTTGATAGTCTTTTAGTCGAAATTACCAAAGGAAATTCTCCGATTTTGTTTGAGCTTTTTTCTCAACTTAAGAAAGGGGTTGACGAAACAGATGTGGGTCAATTGGAGGAAGATATTCGAAAGTCGCAAGGAAAGTCATGGTATCACCCCATTCTCGACTCTATTGGTCTGAGTAGTGCGGCCAAACGGATTCAAAAAGCAAACGAAAGGATTGGAGGACTTTTGACTAGTAAATCAAAAAGCCTTCTTGACCTAACTAAAACAATGGAGACCAATCTTCAGGTTGAAGTTCAAAAACTTATTGCAGACAGTAAAAGGCTTGATTCCTTGGCTATTGAATATCGAAGAAATATTCAAGAGTTCGGTAATTATGTTGCCGCTGGAAAACAAATCCTTTTGCAGGCTCAATCCGTATTAGCGGAAAAAGAGAAGAAAGCGGCGCAAACCAATAGCCCTCTTGATATTGAAGAGGTCAAAAATTTTCGTCAAAAGGTTGATCTATTCGAATCCCGCCTTGTTGTCTTGGAAACGGTTTATGCCAAAGCACCCGTTGAACTTGAAGCAATTAGAATCAGTCAAGGGGCGGCACTCTCCACTCTTGGAGAGACAGCGAATAGCGCCCTAGAAGAGTTTAATAGCATTAAGTCTATTCTTATTAGGCTTCAACTTTCTCAGTCTATCCATTCCACTCAGGCCATTAACCAAGAACGCAAAAATCTTCTTTCAAAGCTTGAAAATCACGGAAGTAATATGCTTGGACAAGTTGCTGAAAAGGCTGCAAAAGATCAAGGGCAAAACAGGATTGATGATGCCAAGAAACTTCTTGACTTCGCAAACCGCTTGAATACTATCAACGATAAGGTTGAAGCTGAAAAGAAGCTTAATGTTTCTCGGTATGCCGAAGCAAGACAATCACTACAAGAAACAAAGAAACTAACAGAAAAAATTAAATAAAAATAATATGGCCACATTTAATCTAGAAAAGGGAAGTAAGTTTAGCATCGACAAGGGAATCGCCCGCGTTCTTGTTGGGCTTGGCTGGGATGAAGCAAAAGTTGCTCCACCCATTGATGTTGACGCGCACGCATTTGGATGTGTTCATACGGCTCAGGGAACACCTGTTTTTTACAATGACGCTTCTCACGTAGTATCGTATGCGAATAAGGCAAATCTTGAAAAGGGGGCGGCAAAGTCTTTTGGGACCAAAGACGGAAGTATTACTCATACAGGTGATAACCTTACCGGAGCTGGGGAGGGTGATGATGAGAGCATTGCAATTAATCTTGAACTTCTTCCAGACGAGATTGTTGAAGTTTGTATTTTTCTCACGATTCATGACGCCATTAAGCGTAAGCAAAACTTTGGACAAATTTCAAAAGCTTATGTTCACCTTGTCGATCAGGATTCGAACGCCGAACTTTGCCGATACGACCTAAAGAACGAATTTGCTTCCGCAATCACCATTCAAGTAGGTAGCCTTGTTAAGGAAAACGGCAGTTGGAACTTTAAAGCCGTTGGAGCGGGAACAGACACACAAGGACTAATGGAAGTTCTTGAGCAACTTAGTTAAGCAATGACTTGACAAATATAGGGTCGCGTTTATTATGGGCGCGACCCTAATTTTTTAATATTTGGATAAAATGAGCACAACAAAAAGCATTTTTGATAATTTTCCAAAGAAAACGGAGGAAAAGAAAGCTGTGTCTATTTTTGCAAATCCAATATTTAAAGCAGAATCTAAACCATATACCGGCCCAAAACCACTTTTCGAAAATTCAAAAGTTCGAAATAGGATTATGGTATCAGTAGAAGATTTGAAAAAGTTTTCTACCGACCTTGAAAGTATTGAAATCGCTCAAAAACAAATATTAATGACAAACGCAGACGAAATCTGTCTGGAATATGTTCTTAATTGGGGGTCAGAAATTCAAAAGCTTTATACGCAATCTTTAGAAAATTTTTCGTCAATCGCGACGAGACAAGAGATTTCTGAAATCAAAAATTTGATTTGCGGAATAGTGGGAGTATTAAATAAAATTGTTGAGCCAACAAACGCCATCATAAAAAGTTTAATTAAGTATCTTTCTCAAGAATATAATACCCCGGCGCAATATCAGCAAGAAATAAAAGAATTCTGTAATAAGTTTGATGCGCTTTTGCCTAGTTTGGTGGAAATTAGGAAGGAAACGGCATTTTTAACAAAGCAAACAAATGATTTGCTTAAAGGGCTGGAACCTTATATTATTACATGTAGTTTTTTTTCGGAGTATTCAAAAGATAATTTTCCCCAACAGCTTTACATTTCTCGTCTTTCTAGTCTGCTGTCAACAAGAATAGGTTTGATACAAAATATTGCTATCCAAAATACATTTTTGATGAATTTGGTTGACTTGACTGAAAATGTGAATAACGTAATTGCAAATGATGTCCCAGCTTGGCTCACTTGCTATTTTAGTAATTTAAATAACAAGGATTCTCCCGAGACATTCGATATAAGAAAAAAACAACAAACAATTCTAGAAAAACTAAAAAAATATGGCTAATACAGTAAACGGTGGCGGGATTTCTTTTGTGGGCTTACTCACAATCCTTTTCATCGCACTTAAACTAATCGGCATTATTTCATGGCCATGGATTTGGGTTTTGTCCCCGATTTGGATCGGGTTCGCCCTTGGCCTTGCGATTTATCTTCTTATCGGTCTTGCGGGCATTGTTGTTATTATTTTTGCAGCAATTTTTGGATCTTTTAAATAATCTAACTAACACAAAACAAACAAATATGAAATTCGATCTACAAAAACAAACGGATAAGGCAAAGTTTACTATCGAAAAGAAAGGGATTCCAACTAGCCAGAAGATGGCGGTTGTATTGAATCTTGACGTTTCCGGTTCCGCTCAGGGTCTATATACTTCAGGAACGATTCAAGAGCTTTTCGAAAGCATTACACCTCTTGCTCTTAATTTTGATGATAACCAATCTCTTCAAGTCTTTACATTTTCTTCTGGTAGCAGCAGTGTAAGCGAAATTACTCCTGATGCGAACGCCTCAAATTATGCAGGATACATTAAGAAGAATATTTTGGAAAATCGAAATGTGCCAAAGTGGGGAGGAACTGAATATGCTCCAGTTCTTAAGGCAAATCTGGAGAATCTTGGATATTACAAGAAGTCGGGCCTTTTTGGAGGAAAGCAACTTCAAGCCAAAAATGATTCGGGATACCCGTCATTTATTATAACGTTCACAGATGGAGCGAATCAAGACCAATACGAAGTTCGCAGGCTTTTGCGGGAGTATCAAGATAAAGGGGTGAACGCTTATTTCCTTTATATTGGCGTCGGCCCATCTTCTTATTTTACAAATATTGAAGAGCTTGGCGAGGAATTTTCCAATGTAGGTTTTGTTGGAGTTTCCAATATCCAAAAGTTTGTTGATTCGGATGATATTTACGATCAGCTTCTACCCGATGAGCTAATTGAGTGGCTTAAAGCGGCTCGCAATTAACAATTATTACATATAATTTCAGAAACCCCGGCGAAAGCTGGGGTTTTTTGTGTTGACTAATCAAAGATAATAGGTAGGCTACTGACATGACAAACGACATTAATGGTGTATCGCTAGATTTCTGGCGAACGATCGCAACACCAAATCCAGAATATTCGAAACAAAGAAATTTGTTTCTTTCTAAGATATCTGGGTTCAGTGAAAGTTATTGTGCGGCGGTTTATAAAAGCATTAAGAAACATTACGATGGCCGCGCCGAGTCCGAAGGAAAAGCCTCTACGCCCCATGAATGCTGCGAGGCGCTTATGCTTCCTTTAGGGCTTGATGGTGAATGCACTCCGATGGACCTTGAGCATGATTTCATGGAAATGTTTGTGGAGAATCCTCCAACGGTTTTAGACGAAACCGTTGAACAGATTAACCGCTTGTCCAAACATTATAAACTCAATATTTGTAGTAATACTAATTTTATTTTTAGCTCTATTCTTCGGAAAGAAGTGTTGGAGCGGCGCGGATTAAAATTTGATTTTGAGTTGTTTTCTGATGAGGTGGGAGTGTCTAAACCTCACAAGACAATTTTTGAACTAGTTAAGCTTAAGCATGGACTTAATGGCGATCAGGTCTTGCATGTGGGCGATACAAAGTCTACAGATTTTGATGGAGCTTTGAATGCGGGCCTTAAAGCATTTCTCATTAAAGACGCAAATGATCTTCCACAACTACTTAAAAAACTTTAAAATATGAAATTAAAATTTAAAGTATGGGCCAATTTGGCAAATGATGATGGTTGCGTTGGGTTTTTAGAAAATCGCTCTCCCGTCGCCGAAGGGGTAGATTTTTTCTATGACGCGAGGTGGCGTGGAATTTCTTATTTCATAAATAAAAATACTTTTGAAGTAAGTCTTTCAATAGGAGTGCAAGATAAAAATGGAATTGATATTTATGAGAACGATATCGTTTCTGTTATATATCCCGAGAATAGATTTATTGTAAAATATGGGATTGTAAAAAGAGATATAGTGGGATTTGATGGTGAAATTCACCCAATCGAAATAAGAGGGTTTTATTTTGAAAATATTTCTACCAAAAACCCGCATTTTTCTATAACAAATAATTTTTTTGGGGAGAATGACCTAAAAAGGACTGAAATAATTGGAAACGTGTTTGAAAATCCAGAACTATTAGTTTGACAAATCGAGAAAAACCATTAAATTAGAAGCATGAAATCAAAACACATCCAATTTGCGGCGCACCGATTTTCCGACCTTCGCAAAGCAACATTCCCCGTAAACGACTATTCGCGCCTTAAGTTTGGCTGCGATACAGCGGCTCGCAAATTTGGCTATGAACTCGCTGATAAATTTGCGCAAAATCATTTACAAGATATTATTTCAGATCAAATTGTAGTTATTCCAGCGCCATACAATTATGTAAAAAATGCTTCCACGATCCTGACGCACCACTTTCTGAATAGACTTAATTCTATCTCAGTCGCAAATGGGGGCAAGCATGTAGATTATTCGGTTGTAAACCGAAAGACGACATACATTGAGGACTACGCGGCCCTTAGTCAAGAACAGCGAAAGGGCATGATCGACAACGATGCTTTTTATATTAATAAGGACTTTTTCAAAGGAAAGACTTTGGTTTGGGTTGATGATGTAATCATAACCGGAACTCACGAAGACAAGGTTAAGGAAGTTCTCGCGGCACAAGGTCTTAAAAACAAATGTTTCTTTGTTTATTTGACTAAATATAACGGAACCGACGCGGCAATTGAATCACGTCTTAATCTTTGCTATGTGAAGAAATTGGAAAACTTTTCTAAAATCTTGCGCAAACAAGAAAACCATGTGACGGTTCGGACTCTAAAGTATATTCTTACAGAGACCGAAGAAAACGCCAAATTTTTGCTCAAGGGCCTTAACCGAAAGAAGATTTCTGAAATTTACCATGGATGCCTTGGAAAGGGATACTATAAAGTGGCGAATTACGAAAAGAATTTCAAAATTATTTCAGATTTAATGACTGAAAAAGCTTGACCTTTCCGAAAAATAAGGTAAGTTGAATTTATGTTTGATTCGGGAAATTATAAATTTGTAGTGGCCATTACTGGCGGAGGTAGTGAATTTATTTCTGATAGGCTTGTTGAGGGCGGGGCATCTAGCTATTTGCTGGAGGCGACAATTCCGTATTCTCAAGAGTCTTTGAAAGAATATGTAAATGGTGTGAGGGAAAAGTTCTGTAGTGATTCTACGGCTCGACAGATGGCCATGGCCGCTCATTTGAGAGGCATTAAACTTGGTTACGCCAATACCATTGGTATTGGAGCGTCAAGCTCTCTAACAAAGCCTGACGGCGAAAGAGAGGGTCGCGACCACAGGGCCTTTGTTTCTGTTTGTTTCCACCCTTATATTTTCTCTGTTTCTCTTGATTTAAACAAATTAGAAATTGATGGCCGAGAACAGCAGGAAAGGTATGTTGCAGAAAGTATTTACGCCTTATCGTCAGATTTAGTGATGTGGCTTGATCAAAAAAACGATCTTTTTCTAAAGAAACTTCGCGAAAGATGGGAAAGTGAAAACGGCACAATTTTTAATAGTCACAACAAAGAGTTAGCGGAGTTTATTGTTTCTGACAAGGGTTTGCTATTTTTTGAAAAATATAAGCCAACTGGTCAAGTTTGCGTTTATTCAGGAAGCTTTAATCCATATCATGAGGGGCACCAATACATTTTTGACAAAACTCAAGAATTGTTTGGAAAAGAAAACGTTTACTTAGAGCTAGCAATTGTTAATCATGAAAAGGGCGCGCTCGACACCATCGAAATAGCAAAACGAATTCAAAAGTTCTCCGAAGTTAATTTTGTGTTATGCAAATTTGGAATGTTTGTTCATAAGGCAATGGAGCTTAATAAAATTTTCGAACTTCCCCCTATTTTCCCCATGGGATATGATACCTTCAAGCGTATAGAAAAATGGACTCAGCCTAATGAATTTCTCGTTTTCCCTCGAAATGGAGAAAGGATAAACAGTTATGAAGAAAACCTTGTTTATGTTCACCCCTACAGCTATAAACTAGGCGAAGGAATTAATATAAGTAGTTCAGAAATTAGAGCAAACAATGAAAACAACCAAATTCCAAACAAAATATACTGAAGGGTTTTCTATCTTGCTTCCTACGGATTTTGAAGTTTTCAAAATGTCTCCTGAAAAGCGTGATGAATGGGCTATTAAATTTCTAAAACTTAATAAAATTAAAAAGAAAGATGAAGTCTTCGTAAGATTTTGTGACTTTGACGCCAACGGAAAGCCCACCAAGATGAGGATAGATTCTTTTAATTATAAAAGTTTAGCATAAATATGAAAGTTAAAATTAAAAAAATTGCGCCAGTCGCGGAAGAAGAGATTATCGGGATTTTAATAGGAGAGGTCGAGGCGGGGAGTGCCTTTTGGGTTCTGAGAGACGATACAAAAGGAACGTTTACTAGCTCTAGAGTTGCGGAGGTTAGAACTGATTTATCAGGGGATATCATAGCTGCAACTAAAAATTCTACATATTCGATAAAAAAAATTGGGGAGGTTCCGGGTCAAGCAAATAATTATATTAAGGCTTTGGAGATTCAAAAGAAATATAATATTGAATTTCGCCAAGTAGGGGACTATCTTCGTATGGAGAAAAACAAAGAAAGGGGTAAACCGTTATGCTCCAAATGTGGCGGAACAGGGAATGAACTTTCTGGCATGTATAAGGAATGTGACAAATGTAACGGGGAAGGATACGTATGAAATATTATGAGATTATAAGCCATTATTTACCCAATGAAGTGGTGGGTGTTTGCACAAGCGATGGAATGAAAGACGTTTTTAATGAAGAAAACGGAACCATTATTCTTGGGCAAATTACAAAAAAACAATTTGAAAAATTTTGTGATGATAATGAGTGGTCTGAGCCAATTTCTAAAAAAAGATTTAAAGGAAAAATGGTTTTCCAATTAGAACAAATTCAATGAACGTAAAAATAACTAAACTTGCCGCCGCCCCTACTGCGGAATTTAAATCTGGAGAATGGAAGGATTGGATTGAGGGATATGGCTGCGTAGGCAAAAGTCTTCCTGTTGAATACACTCTCAAGGGGACAACAGAAGAATTTACGTTGGGAGAGCCAATGTGGGTGAAAAGAACCGAGCGTAATGGGGTCGCGGCAGTTGGATTATTTGTTAGTTCAAATATTTTGGAAATTGCGAAATCTAAAAAAAACCAATACATTAGGACACAAAATTCTATTTACATGGTAGAAGAATATTAAAATAAAAATTATTATGGACCTTAAAGAAAAATTAAAAAACTTAGTTATAGAAATGGAGAAACCTATCTTTAACAAAATTCGAGTAGCTTCGCTTACAACTGATTTGGCGGCAGATCTTGAAGAAGAAGAGACACAGGTTCCCGGAGACGTATTAGATGTGTTGGACAATCAAGTCAGAAAGACGGCTTTAATGGGATTCCTCGCACTTATTGCACAAACCCTTCAAGAACAATAATTAGTATGAATATCGAACAAGACTTAAAAAATGCAATGAAATCAAAAGACGTTGCGAAACTCCCGACTCTTCGGGCGCTTAAGGCGGCCCTGGAAGCAGCGGCAACAAAAGGAAAAACTCGTGTTGAGTTGAGTGATTTGGAAAAGGTCGCGGTAATTCGCGCCCTTGTAAAACAACGCGAAGACTCTATCGAGGCTTTCCAAAAGGCTGGCTATCCTCATCGCGCCGAAGATGAAAGGGCGGAAAAAGAACTATTGGAAACTTATTTGCCCGCGCCCTTATCCGACGAAGATCTCAATAATCTTATTGACAAGGCAATCCAAGAAGTTCAGGCTGTGTCCAAGAAAGAAATGGGGAAAGCTATCAAGAGAGCGGTCGAATTGGCTGAGGGGCGGGTAGCCAGCAATATTATTTCTCAGAAAATTCAAAACAAACTACAATAAATTTATTGGGTTTATCCAATATAATTACGCGAAAATATACAGAAGAATCAAAAAGAAAAATGAAACCAGATAAATATAAAATTATTTCCCAAACCGACAGTTATAAGGTTTCTCAATGGAAAGTTTACCCAGACAATATGACAAAAATGTTTTCTTATCTGGAGAGCCGGGGAGGAACTTCGGAAGAAATCACATTTTTTGGTCTTCAATACTTACTAAAAGAATATATGGTCGGTCCGGTAATTACGCGGGACGCCATTAATACAATGGAGGTTTTCTTTAAAGGTCATTTTGGAAGAGATGATGTCTTTAATAAAGAGGGCTGGGAATATATTTTGAAGGAGCATAGTGGGTATCTGCCCATCTCTATTAAAGCGGTCCCGGAAGGAACAACCGTTCCGGTCAAAAATATTCTTTTGGCGGTAGAAAACACGGACCCTAAATGTGCATGGCTTGTAAATTATTTGGAAACGCTTATCCTTAAAGTTTGGTATCCAATCTCTATTGCTACTCGGTGTAGAAAAATTCGAAAAGCAATTCTAAAGCATTTGGAAATTAGTGGGTCGCCAGAAACTATTGATTTTAAATTGGTTGATTTTGGTTATCGTGGAGTTACTACAGAAGAACAGGCTGGAATTGGCGGATTGGCCGTTTTGACATCCTTTATGGCCACGGATAATTTGGCTGGTATTATTATGGGGATGGAATATTACGGGACACAAATGTGCGGTTTCTCTATTCCGGCTACAGAGCACAGTGTGATGGTGGCAAAGGGTCGCGAAGGGGAGCTTGAACAATGCAAACGATTTCTGGACAAATATCCTAATGGATTAATCGCTTGTGTCTCGGATACTTATAATATTTTTGAATGTTGTAAAAATATCTGGGGTGGCGAACTAAAGGATACTATTGAAAATCGGAACGGAACTTTAGTTGTTCGTCCTGATAGCGGTGATTTTTTTGTTGTAGTTCCAAAAATCCTAGATATTTTGGCGGAGAAATTTGGATTCTTCATCAATTCCAAAGGGTATAAAGTTCTTAGCGATAAAGTAAAGATTATTCAAGGTGACGGAATGGACCCAGAAACAATTGATTTGCTTTTTGCTAAATTGGTAGAATTAGGTTGGAGTGCGGACAACCTTACCGTAGGGTCGGGAGGTGGACTTCTTATGGAAAATGTTACTCGGGATACTCATAAATTTGCGATCAAGGCTTCTTGGGCGGAAATTGATGGTAAAGGGGTTAGTCTCTTTAAAGACCCGATCACGGATAATGGAAAAAGCAGCAAAAAGGGCCGACTTAAACTTGTAAAACAACTTGCTTTGGATGGCGGCACACAATACATTACAGTTAATGACGCCCACCCTCTCTTTTATGATATGAAGGATGAGCTTGTAGAAGTCTATCGAAACGGTCATTTGTTGGTTGACCAAACATTTGAAGAAATCAAGAATCGGGCTAATCAATGAATCAATACACCAAGACATTCATACTAGCAGTAGTTTTCTCCATATTGGCGGCAGTGTGCGCGATACTTGCATTTTTTCCTCTAGTCTTTACTTTTATTTTCTTGACAGTTCTTACTTTATTTCTTGGTCCCCTTATGTTTGATTAAATATAAATATTAATATGACAGATTTACAAATCCTTGCGGTAAAGAGAATAAGAAGCCTAGCTGAGGGAATGGATATTCCAATGGCATCTATTGGGTATGCCGCGAAAAATTGGACGGAAGAAATGATTAAGGAGCACGACGAAAAAGCTTCCCCAAAATGGTTAGAGAACGATAAGGCGCAAAGGGAAATCATTGAATGGGCAATGGCATTATTGAAAGAATTAAAATAAATTATTTATATGAAAATTAAGACTATCACAAGCCAACATAGGCGCGATTTTAAAGCAATTCTAGAGTGCGAGCATTGCGGAAAAGAAGAGAGTCTCAACACTGGATACGATGATGCTAATTATCACCAGAATGTTATTCCTTCCTTTAAATGCCCAAGTTGCGGGAAATCAGCGCCGGAAGAATATAGGCCACTTACTACTAAATATAAGGAAGGGTTCGTTATTTAATATGAAGAGGACTGAGCTAATTTTTGGGTCAACTGCATTGAAATTTCATTTCCCTGACCTTCCGAGGGAGCCGCATGATTTGGATGTTATTTCCAAGTCCGGAAAGATGGAACAAAAGGAACAGCACTATTGGGTTGATTCATTTCAATATATATTAGATAATAATAAGGACGATATATATATTGACCCCAATTTACTTTTGAGCTGCAAACTCTCGCATCTCGGATGGAATGTCCACTGGTCAAAAACCCTTAATGATGTGCTTTTTCTAAAGAAAAAGGGGTGCAAAGTAGTTCCCGAATTATATAAATTACTCGTTAAAGATTGGACAAAGGTTCACGGGAAAGCATGGGCGTCACTCGAAAATAAAGATGCCGGGAAATTCTTTAAAGATGCCGTCAAACGTAAATATGTTCATGACGATTTGCATGAAGTGGTTTCAGTGTATGAAGAGCCGCTATATTTTCGCATCCTTAAAGAGGATGGAAAGGTTGGATGCTCAGAAGAAAAATTCAACCAACTTTCCCACGAAGACAAAATTTTGCTGGTTAAAGAAGAGGTTTGGGTGACGGCATTAGAGCGTTATTTGATTCCTAACAATTTTAAATGCAGCAAGAATCTTGCATATTTCGAATCATTAAAAAAATTATCAACTACTATGGCAAGCGGTTGGTTTAAGTTTTTTATTCTTGACAACATTGACCAACTTTACATCAGCAGGGATTACGCATACATTGACAAATTTAAACAAGCAGAAAAATTAGGAAAAATTAGACTAGAAAATAACTAATATGGAAGAAGATAAAGTATATAATGTAGAGGAAGTTCTTAAAAATTTTGATGGGTCCGAAGAGTCTCTTATTGATCTTTTCGCCGCCCTTAAAGAGCGTGATGAAGAAGAGGAATTTGATAATAGCGAAGCTACAAGTGAACTCGAAGATGAGTTAATTGGAGAGGGCGGCTTTGAAATTAATGAAAATTGGTCTATTGAATTCGTAGATACTTCCGACCTTCATGAACTAGAGGAATGCTATTTGGTGTTTTCGGTAAAGAAGGACGGCGAAGTTCAGTCTAATTGGATGGTTAACGGTTTTCATTGTAGCCAAGAAGGCATGCAGCTTGAATTTGATAGTTTCTATGAGGTGGAAAAGGTCAGAAAAAATATTTGGGTTTGGGAGGAAAAATAAAAATATGGAAGAATATACAAAACTACTGGAAGATTTCTCTGGAGAGGAATCACAAATCAAAGCGCTACTTCGTTATTATGTGAATGAGGAAGAATACGACCCTAATAAATTAGATATTAAAGAATTTATTAGTGACCGTTTAATGTCAAAGATCCGCTGGGATGGGGAAAAGTGCGTTCCTCGCGATAATATTTTCAAAATTAACGAAAGCTGGCAGATTCGCGGAGAAGCTGAGTATGGCGGTGAGGGAATGGGCGACGAATATTGGCGTGTTTTCTCGGTTGAGAAAGATGGCGAAACACAATCTTATTGGAAGGTGCCCGGCTGGTATCAATCTTATAACGGCGGCGAACTTGAATACAGTGAAGTTTTCAAAGTTAAACCTGTCCAAGTAACAATCACAAAATGGGAAAACGATAAATAAAATCAAAAATATTAGTATATGAAATTCAATAATAAAATAGTTAAAAAGGATGTGGAAGTTAATGTTGAGCAAGAATTTAATGATCTTGCCGAAGCGTTCAAACCAGACAGGCAAGGCGTTAGGGACATTATTAATTTTTTAGCGAAGCATGATAGTCCTGATTACGGTTTGTTGAACGAATGGGCTAGTGAGGAATCCGACACTCCTCTTAAAATTACGGAAGAATACTCTTTCGAATTCGAGCAAAAAGAAGGCGGTTACGAGGGTGGCGGAGAAGAGTATTGGGTAGTAATTAAGTTGGTTAAAAACGGAGAAACCCATTCATATTGGAAAATTCCGGGATGGTATCAGTCTTACGATGGCGGAGAATTGGAATGGAGCGACACCTACCGAGTTTACCCATACACTAAACTTGTAACGGATTGGTCAACTGATCCAAATGTAAAAAATCACGTATGAATAAAAAAGATTTAATTCTAGAAAGGAAAGCGGAGGTTTCGCGTCTTTGCAAGGAGATTGACGATTTGCATCTTGAGCTCGCTAAGGAGAACTGTAAATCTTTCCCTGAAACATCCGAACAATATAGCGTTTTTTATAATTCGCTTTTAAAGATTGACGCAGGGTGCTTTCATGTATTTGATCATGTAGAATGTGGAGGAACGGGATATTTATATGATGATTACGAAATTTCTTACATAGACAAGGGAACGTTTGAGCGCGAATATGGTTCGGATGGTCTATATTTAGTATTTGAATTAAAGAAGGCCGGAAAATCTAAATATTTTAAAATTAAAGGCTGGTCTTCAAGCCTCAGCGATGACAAATACATTTGGGAGTCCGCAGAGCCCGTAAAGCCAATTACAAAAACAGTTTATATTTATGAAAACGATTGAAGAATTAAAAGTAATACAAAACGGAAAAATTTTATTTAGCGCGAGTTTTTGTGCACCTTGCCGAGGCATAATTGCGCACATTGGGCATAAAAATATTACGGATATTGAGGTATTTAAAGTTGACGATCATATCTCAGAAGTAAAAGAAATTTGGGGGATTAAGACAGTTCCAACTTTAATTGTTGTTGACAATGGAGTGCAAGTAGCTAAATTTGTAGGAGAACTAGAAGTTAAACAAAATCTATGAAAAAAACAGAACAAAACCCCGGCCCAGACAAAAAAGTTTCTTCAAAAGACCTAATTGAGCATATTGCTTCGCTTTGTCCATCAACGGAACATGAGGAAAAGGTGGCCCAATTTAAAATGATGGCGCTTGACATTGTTTTGGATGTTATAAATTGGATCAAGAAGAACGAAAAGTGAATAAAATCATTCACCAAAGCTATAAAACGGATGATTTAAATGGAACACCCTTCCGTTCGATTTGGAAGGAGAGCTGGCTAAAAGAAAATCCAACTTGGGAGCGCCGGTTTTGGAGCGACGAAGATACAGAATCTTTCATTGCGGAAGAATATCCAGAATTTTACAGAGACGTATGGTTGGAGTATGACGTGAATATTAAGAAGTGGGACAGCGCGAGAACTCTTATTCTTAAGAGGATAGGGGGCGTTTATGCAGATATGGATTTTGCCTGCCTTAAACCATTGGATGATTTAGTTAAAAATTTAGGGAACAAATTTCTCATTACAACAGAAGGGGATATAGGTAACCCTCAGACCTTGGGAAATTCATTCATGGCGTGTGAGCCTAATTGCCCATTTTTAGACACTATTGAAGAAGACTTTAAAAAGGCGCGCTTCAAGCATGTGCTTAGTTCATCGGCATGTGGTTTTATGACAAAAAGGGCTAAAGAAACAGGCCGGGGAAATCAAATCTATTCCCCTAAGTCAGAATGGATTTTCCCCCTTTGGTGGCAAGATCCGCGCAAACCAAAATATTTCAACATGCCTCTTGAGGAAATTAAAAAAGATTTCCCAGAGAGTTTTGCGATTTCATTTTTTACAGGGTCATGGTTAAACCAGTATTGAGGGGTAGGGATTTAAAATAAAAAATATATGAAAGCAAAATGTAACTTAATTTTTGATGTAGTCCAAATAAATAATGAAAATGACATTGATTTGTTCTTGACGGAATACTACGATAACGATACAAATATAACCATAAACAAAGGAATGGTAAAAATCGGGCAACTGAATTTGGAATTTACAGATTGGATTGTAATTTCAGAAGAGGGAAACTTTTTAGTTTTGTCTGACGAAGAATTCCATAATAACTATACACTACAATAATATGATTAATCCATCATTGGTAAAAATTGAATTGATCGGCGGTCTTCATGACGGAACGATCATTCAAAGGGAAAATCCTTTAGAAAAAATTAAATTTGAAGGGGTTGAATATAAAGATTCATTTAAGTTTACCAACGAAGGAAACGCTTTATATTATTGCTCTAAGGGTGAAGGAAGTTTGAAAAAGTCCTTTTTCGAGGATAAAAATAATAATGGATAATTTAAATAAAAAACAACGGGCCGCGATTAATTTAATTAAGCTTGGCAGTAATGTATTGGTAACGGGGGCGGCAGGTGTAGGCAAGTCTTATTTGGTAAGTGAAATTATTGGAGAATTTACAGATTTTCATATTACTTCCTCTACAGGAATTTCTGCCGTAAATATTGGAGGTCGCACAATTCACAGTTGGGCAGGAATAGGAATTGCTATCGGGACAAAAGAACAAATTTATAATGAACTTTCTAAAAGAAAGCATGTTGTTCTAAAGATTAGAAAAGCTAAACGTCTTATTCTAGACGAAATATCAATGATAGACGCAGATCTACTAGATAAAATCGAATATGTTTTAAGGCGTATCAAGGGAAATCATAAGCCATTCGGTGGAATTCAAATGGTATTTTTTGGGGACTACTTGCAGCTTCCGCCCGTTAGCAGAGAGGGAGAAGAAGAAAAAAGATTCTCTTTTGAAGCGGAGTCTTTTAATAATAGCAATGTGAAAATTATTGAGTTGACGGAAGTTATTCGTCAAAGTGATGAGAGTTTTATTAAAGCTCTTCATAAAATTCGAATGGGGAATGTTGACCAACCAACTAAAGATCTATTTAATAGTAGGCTCGGGAAAAAGCCATCCAAAGATATTTTGGCAACTCATTTAATGACTCATAATTATATGGTCGATAGGGTAAACGATAAAAAGCTTGCGGCAATTAATCTTCCAAGCAAAAACTTCAAATGGTCTAAGGGAGGGGCGGATGCGGCGCTAAATATGCTGGAGAAAAGCTGCCCAGCCCTAGAAACTCTTGAACTAAAAATTGGGGCGCAGGTTATATGCTTAAAAAACATTGATCCCGCCAAAGAAATTGCAAATGGTAGCGTTGGGAAAGTAACTGGATGGTCTGCGGACGGGCCAATTGTTAAATTTAATAATGGAGAAGAGATTTCAATTAAAAAAGCTCTTTGGGAAATTAAAGAATTTAAAGGCGACAAGCAGGTTGTGACTGCATGGATTGAGCAATTCCCTCTTAAGTTAGGATGGGCCTCAAGTATTCACAAAGCGCAAGGCCAAACAATCGACCATGCAGTAATTAACCTAAAGAGTTGCTTTGAATGTGGTCAGGCTTATGTCGGACTATCTCGAATTAAAAATCTTAATGGAATATATTTGGAAGATATTGACTGGGACAAAGTTATCGCTCACCCAAAAGCTGTGGAATTTTACGAGAATCTTAATAAGTAATTTCAATGATAAAAACTGTATCAATTTTAATTGGAAATTCAGACGACAAACTAAGCCAACAAGAATGGCACGAGTTTGTTAATACTGCCAAACTTATTGTTCTAGCTCATTCAAAATCTGTTTACTTCGAAGGGGGATCAAATAATGAAAGTAAGTTTCAGAATTTTTGCTTTGTAGCTTCACTCGAAAATGATAGGGTATATTCAATTAAAAATCTTTTTAGATCTTTGGCTGATAAGTATAAGCAAGACTCTATCGCTTGGGTTGAGGGCGAAACTGAATTTATTTAAAGCTACTTAATAATTCTAAAACGGCGGGTAAATAAACATTTTCCACACCCCTTACGAAACCCTCTTCTGTGTCCCCTTCGCTTTTGAAAACGGAAAAATCAAATCCGCAAATTCTAATGGCGGCATGAAACAACTCATGCAATAAGGTGTCCCGTAATAATGCGGGATTTACGAGACAATTTGTGCTTATCTCAATTATTCTATCGTCAAAGCGCAAATAGCCCCATGCTTCGTCAGTTTCGATATAATTTATTTGAAAAGTATGCCCGGCGATGGTTACTTTATCAATTTTTATGGTTGACTGGGCGGGAATATCCATTATTATCTCCATAGATGATTACACCAAATCAGAAAGAACCTGTATGGCTAAAGTCCAGAGGAAGGATTAAAGTAGACAAAAATGAAGGCCGAATTGTTTTGGAAATTTCAAATGATTTTTGTAATTATTATAACTGGCTTATTCAAAGGCATTTCTGGAAAGTCTTCTCTATTTCGCGATTCGGAGCGCATGTGTCCCTAGGGCTGCAAAAACTTCACCCTCATATGTCATTTATCGGGGCGCAAAAATACGCAGGCAAAGTAGTTGAATTTGAGTATAACCCACACATTGAAATTGGCGGAGGTTCTAAGGATTTTACTAGTTTTTGGATGAAAGTAAGAAGTCCAGAGCTGAAAGAAATTAAAAGAAATTTAGGAATTATTGATGGTGACAAATTTATGGGATTACATGTTACATTAAGCAGTTCAAAAAAACAACCCAAAGGGGTTAAGTTTCAACCAAAAATGATTGAAGTTCGATGAAAATTATCAGCAAATTTAAAGATTTTTATGATTCTGCCGGGGAAATTGACTATTCATTTAATTGGATAAGAGGGGAGCCGGTAGAAAGCCCAAACTGTGTCCATGTAGGTTACGGGCTAAGGGATTCTGACCGTTTTTCGCATCATCAGGCCCGCAAATCAATTGTATGTTTTTGTGGGAAAATGTATCCATTTCTTACAGCCCTCTCGGAATATGGAGATCCAATTGAATACATTTACGATAAAGAAAAAATTGCGGCGTGCCTAGAAGAAGAAAATAAAAAGATGAAATTTCTTCGGTGGGACAGTAAGGGCGAGCCACAAAGGTTCACTGGTCTATATGGCAAAGATTGTATTAATATTAATATGGAATTTAAAACGCCAATTGTATTGTTGGAACAAAAAGTTCTTACCGTCAACCCAAACTTAAGTCTAATTAATTTTGGCAAAGCTGTTGGACCATACGATGCCCGCCAACGAATTGAGCAATTTCTTAGAAATGATTTGGCGTGCGAAAATAAAATACTTGAAACCCCTTCAGATAAAGTTAAGATTCAGGCTCACGGATTTGACCAAAAAACTTCTTTTAGAAAAGATACACCTCCCACACGAAAACAATGAAATTTGAAATTGAATTAAAACAAGTTGCGCTTTGCGAATGTGGGACTTGGGAAGCGCATGAGACGACTCGAAAGATTTGGAGGTTGGGGGTATTGCCAAAATAAAAAAATGAGATTCTTATACACATCAATAATTTGTTTTCTTTTTATCGTATCATGTAATACTAAGGAATCCCCACGGGCCGCAACAAAAAGATATATTCCCGGTGATAAGCAGGATGAGGCCGCCGCGCTGGTCGCAAAATTAGTTGAATCAATGAAAGATAAAGGGTATAATCCTAATGTAATTATGGATTCCGCAAAAGATCAGGTATACGATATTTACAGTGTTCCCGTCGAATTAAAAAAATAATATGACTGATTTCGCGGGTAATGAAATATTAGTAAATTGTAAAGTTGTCTTTTTGAGTAATGACAAAAAGCCTAAATTTGAAAAGGGGGAGGTGATTGGGTTTGCGGGACAATATGTTATTGTTAGTTATATTCCTAACGGCTTGACAGGTCGATATGAAATCAAAAAACCGCCGCAATCAATTGTGGTATTTGAAAAATGAACTGGGCTTTAGAATTTAACAATCAGGCTCAATGTGTTGTCTCGGATATTAAATCGCACCCATTGAAAAAGAAAATTTGGGGGTATTTGACCAATGACTTTTCCAACGTTATAAAACAATTTAATATTTCCTTTAGCCAAACCAATTATTTGGAGTCAAAGGAATTTATTAAAATTGCTTCGGATATTTTTCGAGAACCTTTTGATAGAGTAAAGTTTAATGATTTGTTTAAAAATCATTTTTTAAAATATAATACTTTTGAAGACGGCATATATAATCCATCTTTTGGCGAATACACAGAAAGAAAAGTCAAGTTGTTATTGGGGATTTATTGGAATATTTAAAATGCAAAACAAAACTATTTTAGTTATGGGTGAGAAGGTTTTCTTCTCTCCAGATTGCGCATCTTGCATTGCAAAGGTCATGGTAAATAGCCATAAGAAGGGCATCAAAATTGCGCAGTATTTGTTCACAGAAGGCTTGATACCGGAGCATAAATATGTTCAAGTCTTTTCTAAGAATCTCAGAAATGGATCAGTAATAAAAAGACACTATTTTGGAAATGAAAGCGACACGAAAGACGGAAATTACAATAGAAATTGAAGGACAAAAATTTGTTTTGTCAGAAAGCGAGGCTAAGAAATTGCGAGACGCTCTAGATAGCGTTTTGAATGATAAAGTTGCTCAAGCTCCGATTATTCTTGAAAAATGGATTGAGAAAAACAAAGATATTCCATATCCATATAAGCCCTCATACCCCAAAAAGGCCCCTGAATATCCGGGATATTGGCCGGATATTATTTGCAGAACGGTTGATTTTTAATTTATTATGAAAAATATTTTTAAAATTATTGGAATTATTTTTATATCTCCTTTTATGGTTATCCATTTTATCGCGTGGTATTCATTCAATTCATTTCTTGGGGGAACATTAAACTATAAAAAATGGGGGCACGCTCCATTAAATCTTCCTTAATTATGAATAATCTAACGCAATACCCCGAGCCGCCGAACCCTGACGCCGTGATACTCGGGCCGGGAGGGAGCTTCAAAGTGCCGGAGAGCTTAGCAGGCTTTCAAGGATGGGCATTTTATGAAGACGGAAGAGGCTGGGATGGGCCATATTGGCAACACGGAGAGTGCCCCCGAGCCATCTACGCCGCACGCCGCGATTCGGACGTGGTGAGGCTGAATATTCCTGATCACCTCGACATTGACGGCGATCCTCCGGACCATCGGACGTATAGGCACGAGGAAGCAGAAGATTTACCGCCGGAAAAAACATCGCCCGTAGCAAAGAGCGGCCTGCCGCCATACTTTCAGGAAGATGTCACGGTTGAGGAGCACGAGGCCGACTTGGGGGCGTTTTTAAATGCCATGGAGAAGCAGCACCCGAAAGACGTTTTTCGTGAGTGCGACAAGTGCGAGTCTTTAGGTGCTCAACTCGTCTGTGGAGACACCGGGCAGTGCTGCGCGGAGAACGGCGAACGGAAATTCCTGCATCTGGCTGCACAAGGATTGAAGCCGCTTACCGACGAGGAAGTTCAAAGGTGGGCTGACACGGCATTCACCAAGTTTACCACCCCACCCCTTGCCGGTTCAGGGAAGGGGGAGGCGGGGACTCCGAGAGGAATGAGGGAGTGTCACCGCACGTTCATGGAAATGTTCCCATGGCTGGACAAACAATTCTCCAGCTACGACGAGTGGATAGTTTCCGACGACGACCACGCACGATCATTCCGCCAAGGATGGGCGGCCAACACCAGGGCTCTCGCCTCAGCGCGGGCGGAGATCGAGGACATTAGAACCTTCGCGCAGAAATTACAGGATGATGTTCGTTCACTTTGCGGAACGCCGGTCGGAGTCTCGACCCGAGACGGCATTTCCTTGCTCAAGGCAGAGATCGAGAGGCTGAGGGGTGCGCCAGTCACAATCGACGGTAGGAACTTTAAGACGCCGCTTGAGGCCTCCCTGCATCTGCTTTGGCTGCTGCAACGCCTGAGCTATTACGAGCCGCACCGCGAAGGAATGCCCGCAGACGGCCCACGATTCCGCCAAGGGATCATTGAGTCCCGCAAACTCCTTTCCACCATTGGATACATGAAGGAAGCCACCAACGCGGGAGGCTCCGGTGAGTGAGCTTCTGCCATGCCCGTTTTGCGGAAACAGTGCTATAATTAGAAAATATGATGGTGAATGGTATATCCGCTGTTACGGAAATGGAAGTTGTCATGCTAATCCGTTTTACGCAGATCCAGACCGAGAAATAGTTTGTAAACGCTGGAACACCCGCGCCCCGTCAGCCGGTGAAGCAGAGGTTAGGGGAGAGCTAAAGCGAATCAAAGTCCACTTTGCCGAAGATATGGTTGACAAACGAGAGGAAATGCGCGCATTACGTTCGATAGCTGATAAACTTGAAGAGGCGGGAACATTTCTTCGTCAAGATTTAGAATTAGAATTAATTGATAGAAGACAAATTAATACCTCTAAATGGTGCTCCCTAGTAAATTGGAACGAAGTTTTGGCCGAATACGCTGTGTTTAAAAACGAGTAACTACAAATATATGAAAACTAAAAAAGAAATACTTGAATACGTAATCAGTGAAATTTGCGCACAGGGGCGGGCAACAAATGGAAGTCATTGCTGTCTCGAAACGAATGACGGAAAGCGTTGCGCATTTAGTTTATGTATAACTGATGATAGTCGAAAGGCTTTAATTTTATCTAATTATAGCGGGGCCGTAAGCGGCCTAAGCGATTGGGAGATTGAACAATATCTTAAACCAGAGTTTCACGGTCACGAGAGGGAATTTTGGGAAAACCTTCAAGTTCTTCATGACGTAGCAACGAATTGGGAAAATTATAGCGGCCCAACACTATTATCCTCTGAAGGGGTAAAACAATATAAAAAAATTCTTAATAACGAATAAAATTATGAATAGATCTCTATTTTATAAGGCGTGGCACGAGGCCGATAGCCAGAAAAACATTAAATTTCAAAACATTTTAATCGACCGGCAAACTTTTAATGTAATTAATTTAATTTCAAGGCGGCCATCCAGAAGTTGGGCAGGTATTAAGAGGGAGGCAAAGAAATTTGGTTTTAAGCCGTCCACTTACGGGTATGCTTTAATTGGCAAAAATTTTGTAGTCAAAACCTCTGGCTTTTGCGGCAAAAAACCCAAAAAGGCTTGTCCCACTTATGAAATTAAAAATACCGGCTGGATATTACAACCTAAACTGGATTTACTTGCTGACGATTTTAAAGAGAGTCATTGGGAGGTATTGGTAAAAAATGGATGGGCAAAAAAAGAAGTTAATTATACATATAATATTCCCGGTTTTGGAGAGGACGCCCATGAGCAAAATTGGGGAATTTTAAACGGAGAATTCGTTCAGCATGATTGGTAAAATATTTATTTTGTTGTTGTTTGTTGGGTTGACAAATTGCGCGAATGGCTATAAACCTGTCCCCGAAAAATTAGAGCTTCAATTGCCTTTGGTTGGCGGACCAAAATTTACCATGGGGTTTGAAAAGATAAAATGAAGATATTTAATACAATTTTATTTAGCCGCAAAAGAGTCGAATTGGGCGGCGATAGCCACATTATTCAATATACTATCTTTGAAAATAAGAAATTTGGTGGAATTTGGTTTTATAACTGGGGAAAAGTAGGGTCAAAATCGGAGACCGGAGGAACAAGATTTCACACTCATGCATTTAATTCGTTTTGTTTTACTCTCAAAGGGTCATATGATCAAGAAGTAATTGATGAGAATGGAATAAAAAAAGAACGCGTGCGAAAATTGTTTAGGCCTAGGTTTCTACCCCGTAATTATACCCACAGGATTACCAATGCAGCGCCCGGCACTTGGACTTGTGTGATTTTCGGTAAGTGGTCTAAGTTTTGGTTTGAGTATTTCCAAGATACAAATACATGGGTTCAATTTAGTCACGGAAGAAAAGTTATTGACAAAATTACTAATTCCACATATTCTCAAATTAAAGAATTAATAAAAAATGAGCAATGAACTATTAAATAAACAGATTGATCAGGGTGAGAAATGGAGCCTTGCCTGTCTAGAGGCGGGCGAATGGGAAATCGCTGACGTATATATTTCTAATTCTCCGGGAAAAACAATGGAATTGGCTCAAGAAAAACTTGGGGCTGCTTACGGCAGGTCTTGCAGTTGGCAGCAGATAAAAAACTTAGGTTATATTTTAGTTAGGTTTAATCAAACGGCGAAAATCACAGGAGTTTTAAATGAATAAAATATTGTTTATATGATTGAAAGAAAGCAAATATCTTACCAAGAATTAAAGAAGCTCTACCGCGAAAGGCGCGGATTTATGTTGGCTTTCCCTGTTCCCTCTAGTGGCAAAGGAGTTGAAGAGGTTTCCCAAAAAATGATTGACACTGGAGTGTGTTCCGTGCATGCTGAATTCGTAACAAATTACAGGACTAAAAGTGGCGGGGAAATGTGGTTTTTTGTTTACCCACCCGATTCAGATTTCAACAGCGCAAAATTTTACGAAGATTCTCGCGCCGCACAATTCCACAACATACAATCAGATACTTTGCTAGGATACTTTAATGAGCATTAATTATATAAATGAGGAAAAACTAGAGCGGGCAAAACAATTTGCCATTGACGCCCATGAGAGCATTGGGCAAATGAGGAAATATGGCGAGGAAAAGTATTACTTTCATCCTTTACGCGTAGCTGAAACGATTAAGGCGGTAGGAGGAACGGAAAATATGATCATTGCAGCAAAATTCCACGACATTCTGGAAGACGTGCTTCCATTAAACTCAAGTTACGGACCAGACAAAATTCTTAGATTATTTGGGCCAAAAGTTCTTAGTCTGGTTTTTGAACTAACGGACGTATTCACCAAAGAGGCCCACCCACAACATAATAGGAAGTTCCGAAAGGTGTTTGAAGCGGCAAGACTAGCTTCTATTAGCGATGAAGCAAAAATTATTAAAATGGCGGACATTGCTGATAACAGCCGAAATCTTGACACGTTCCCCGGATTTAATAGGGTTTGGATTGAAGAAAAAGCAAGACTGATTCCCCTTTTGCTACCAAGCGAAGGGCGTTGGCTGGAAGCTTACACAACTCTTTTGGGAAAATGCGGGAAAATTAAATAAAAATATTATAATTATTATGTCAAAAAAGAAAAATTACACCATTAAAGAACAGTTCGAATACGCCAATTCTTTTGTTGGGAAAACTGTTTCGATCGAAGAAAGGGTTACAATTTCCAATGTTGGGTGCATTGGGGATATAAGCGAATATCATGAAGACGACGACGGGGAAGAGGATTATCTTATTCGAGCGCAAACCATTATTGATGAACAGGGGTTTATTTTTTGTTATCAATATGACGATAACGAACATATTATATTTATTCACCCTTCGGTTTTTCTGCTAGAAGAAGCCCCTCCAATTGTAAATATTAACGGTTTCCAAGCGCAAGAATTTGAAGATTATATTGAATTTGGATGTGCTAAATTTAATAAAGAAATTCTTAGGGCAGCGAAAGTTTTCCTTGAAAAGGTGGCCGAAGTAGAGTATAACGCAAAAACAAACAACAGACTAATCGAAAGTGTTCAACTAGGGAGTGGCAAATTTTATTTGGATGACCTAAAAAATCTTCTATGGAAAGATGAAAAGAAGGAAGAAAACACCTAATTCTATTGACGCGGGTTCGTATGCTCAACGCAAACGAGCGCGGCAAAAGCCTGTTCGCCCAAGCGAACGCCACAAGGACAAAAAAAACGATTATGACAGAAAAAAAGAACAAAAATCCGACGAACAAGGTTTATAAGATTAAATCTATAGAGGACATTTTCAACCTCCCGACCAAAGAAAACATTTTGGATTGTTTGGAGGATTTAAAAGAATGTCTGATTAAAGGCCGCGAAATAGAAGAGAAAATTAAATTTTTGGGTTTTACTATTCCGTATTTTAAGATAAGAGAGGTTAATTGGAAAGACGACGGGCTCAGAGAGGTAAAAATTAATCTAAGCAATGTTTTCATCAGCAATGAATAAAATCCTAACCGCTCACCTTCAAGAATTATTTGATACATATAAATTTTCGCGAATTCAATTGCTTGACATTCAAGAAAAGATGATTATGTTTGCAATTGAAGCTACCGAAAACGAAGACGTTCGTTTGTTTCTTGAGGATTACAAATTTATTATAGAGAAAAATGATCAAGCTTAAAACACCACAAGACATTCCAGAGAGTTGGGAAAGGTTTTCAGCAAAAAAGAATACATTTATTAAAATTCGAAAGGCCAAAGGCGGGGAGGTTTTTAACGTTAGCTGGGGGGACGGAACGCTGGTAGCAGACCCTGATTTGGATTGGATTTTAATTAACCCTGACGGGCAAGAATATCCTTGTAAAAAACACATCTTTGAAAAGACATACGAAAAAGTAGCGGAATCAGATTTTTACATTAAGAATAAATCTTCTGTTTTGGTTAAAATTCCAGAATTTGAAAAGGTTTCTATTGAAACCTTGGAAGGAAGCCTTGAATGCGTAGAGTATCCAAACTATATTGCTATTGGAGAAACCCAAGAGCTTTACGCCAATGCCCAATCGTTTGTGAATAAAAACCTAACACTGACAAAAATTTAATATGACGAAAAAATTTAAAGAATCTTATGAATCTCTTCTAAAAATTGTAGTTGATGGACCACAAACAGAAATGGCTCTTAAAAATGCCGCCGCAAACATTGTGGCAATCATGAACAATGATGGGGGAACGCAAATTGGAAAAGCAATTAGATCTATCAGAAACGATATTATTAGTTCTACTCAGACTGAGCTCTTGCTTTATGAAGCGGCGGCGCATTTGATTGAAAAAGAAATTAAAAAATGAATCTAATTGAAATCTATACAGATGGAAGCAGCGATCTGCCCCGAGGAGTTTGTTCTTGGGGCATTGTTGTAAAAAATGGCAATTACCAAAATAGTGGAGCATTAAAGGGGACAAATAATGTTGGCGAGTTGACGGCCATTCAAGAAGCAATTAAATATTGTCTTCGGGAAAATTACAAAGGAAAAGTAATTCATATTTGCGCAGATTCGCAGTATGCAATAAATAGCACGGACGTTTGGTGCCACAAATGGCGAGCCAATGGTTGGTCAAAACCCGGCGGGATTAAAAATTTAGAAATCATTAAAGAAAATGTCCGGGCTTTGGAAGAGCTAAGAGCGGCGGGAAATATTGTTGAATTTAAATGGATTAAAGGCCACGCAGAGGACGAGTGGAATTGTCTTTGCGACCGAATCTGTAGCATCAAAAACTTTTATTGAGGCTTTGATAAAGAAAGCTATTGACAAAAACCGCGAACAATGATTAATTACCTCCATGACAGAGCAAAAAACTAAAGACGCTAGGGGCCGCAAGGTTGGTTCAACCGACACAGTAAACGTGCCCATTTCATTTTTGATTCAAAATAATTTTAAACTAATTCCTGTCCGCCGCAAGTGGGTGGAGCAGATTTGCGCCGCACTTAATATCGAAATTCCAGACATGGAAGAAAAGGTTAAGATTACCGTTCCTGCCCCGGAAGTGTTGGAAACCGGAGAAAGCCCAGACGATCCAAAGGTGGCCGTCGCATTTATTTGTGAAGAATTGGATTGACCTTTAGCTAAAAACCATTATTATCACTCACATGACGACACACACAGACGATTATTTTGAAGGGGTTGTAGGCCAAACGCACGTAAAGAAAGCATTGTCTTTCTATCTTGATAAGCATCGCCACAATGGATCGGTAATGCCAAACATTTTGCTTACTGGTTTCCGTGGAGACGGTAAGAGTCACCTTGCACGTAAGATTGCTCGGAACTTTCCAGACCTTTCCCAGCCTGAGAAAAAGCATAAGGCATTTTATTCTTTTAATGGAGCGTCCATTAAGAATATTTCAGTTTTTCTTGAGGGGATTTGGACCAAGCTTCAGTCAGAAAATGATTATCTAACGATTTTCATTGATGAGGCCCACGGCCTTCCGAAATCGGTCCAAACAGCCATGCTTTCCATTATGGAAAAAACCCGTAATCATATGACCAAATATGTTCATAACGATATGGAATATAATTTCGATTTCCGGAAAGTTAATTTTATTCTTGCGACTACGGAAGACGACGGAATTTTCCATGCTCTTAAAGATCGCCTTACCACCTTTGGGCTTCAGCCATACACTCGAAAAGAGCTTGGCGAAATTGTCCAAATGGTTGTAGATGATAGGTGTGAAATTAGCGATTCAATGCTAACTAAAATTTCTCATTACATCCGCCGCAATGCTCGCGCGGCAAATGAAATGGCGAACCATATTCTTTCATTCGGTTGTCCGGTTTTTGAAGATGAGCATTTTGAAGCCCTTAAAGAAAACCTCCACCTTTTGGATTACGGGATTAATGAAGATGAGCTTCGGGTTCTTGAAGCTTTGAGTGAAGGGGAGTTGAGTCTTGGTCAACTCGCTTGTCGTGTGGGAAGGCCCAGCAGAGCGATGCAACACGAACTAGAGCCATACCTTATTTCCCTTAAGCTTATGGAAATTGATGGGAAGCGCCGTATTACTCAAAAAGGAAAGGATTTTCTCGCAAAAGTGAATGGGACTTTTGAAGAAAAGGTAAAGACTAAAGACAGCGGCGAGCAACTTTAATTTTTCTTCGTCATTATTTTCTATTGACAAACTCAAAATTTTAGCTATTCTCTAAACACAATACGAAAGACAAAACAACATGAACACAACTGATACAATTAACAAAATTAAGAAGGCCGGGCATCGAGTTAATATTTCTCACCTGCGCCGACTCAAGAACAATAAGCATCGAAGCGCCCTCGTCCGCGTTCGCGATGTTAAACCGGACAAGGACGGGAATAAGCCCATGATTAGTCCAACTGGCGGCGCAACCCATATGCGAATCGAATTCAATGATGGAACCATTCGCGAAGCAAAGTTCGGCGTGTGGCACGAAGACTCTTACGAAAAAGAAACGGGTCGCTATAAGTGTCTTGCGCATCTTGCGGAAACCGTGCCCGACAAGTTCGCGGACCTTTTTGAAGACATTAAGGAATCTTCATTGGAAAATGAAAGCTGGGTGATTAAGCTCTAAAAAACAAACAAACAATAACAATAATATGACTGATACAAACACTACTACGAATTCTCCCACAAACAAGCGGGTTCGCACCGCCAAGCCAAAGGCTATCAAGCGTGGCCGTCCGCCACGGGTTGACTGGAGCAAGTTCACGCTTCTCTGGAAGTCCCATACCGACAGTGAAATTGCTCATAAGGCGAATTGCACCGTTGTCAACGTCTTTCTTCGTCGCAAGCGGCTTATCTCCGCTGCGGCAGACGACAAGAAGGCTTTTTATAGTTGCTCCAAGCCAGCTTATACGAAGTCCCGCTTTCTAAAGGAAAAGGCAAACTAATATCTCGTGAGTCAAAACGATTGATGTTTGATCTTTATAAGAGCGCCCAAATCGGGCGCTCTTTTTTATTGACTAACGCCAGACATTAGCTATCATCAACTTGTGGGTAAGGAACTCCATAAACAAAAAAAAAAAAAAACAACAATATGATTCGCAATTTTATCAAAGAATTCAAGAAGCGTCGTTTTCAAAAACGTGCATATGCTATCCATAAGCTCAATAGCGCGCGCCTTCTAATGAATCACATTAACGAAGTGACTCATTCAGGTCATTACACCTTCGTAGCAAACCGGGAAAGGGTATTGAATAATCCCAAGCCAAAGGTCGCAAAACCAGTTTGGTATGCAAAATATTACGATCAATAAATAAGTATATGTTGTTGGGGGTAAAAATTCGCAAAAAGGTTGAAGAGGGTTTCTTAATTGCCGAAAAATATTATGGTCAGACAATTCCCCGTCCTAAAATTTCTTTTGATTTAAAAGGGAGGACGGCGGGAACTTCAAATTACTCAAAAAATGAATTGAGATTTAATTTAATGCTCGCCATGGAAAATGAAGAGCAGTTTTTGGGCGACACAGTATTCCACGAGGTGGCCCATTATATCCAAAGATGGAAGCATGGCTATGGGTGCCCGCCTCATGGTAATGAATGGAAAGCCATTATGATCCAATGCTTTAAGCTTCCGCCTAAGAGGTGCCATACCTATGATGTCACCAATGTCTCGCGAAGGACTCGACCCTATTCTTACAAGTGCAACTGCAAAACCTATCAGGTCGGCCTTACCCTCCACTCTCGTATTCAACGCAATAATCCTCAGTATATTTGTAGGCTTTGCGGGGTAATGATCGCGCTTCAATCAACCAAACTTCCAGTAAACAAGGGATTTGTAATAACTCCAGAAGAGCTTGACTAAAATATTGTCAGAATATTGTTGACTAAAAGTCCTTAATACATACACTCATAAACGTAACACATGAAATTCAATACACTCCTTGAAAAAATTATTGAGACCATCCAGCACTGGCAAGAGCTTGGTTTGGTGAACGCGGGACATTATATTTATAAGGCCACTAATCAGATTGATGGGTTTATTCAAGAGGGAGAATATACTGTCCCTCAAGAAGTCTATATGCAAAGAGCGCGCACATTTTTTGAAACCATTTTGGAAATTGATGGAGCGCCATCCCTTGAAATTATTGATGAATCTAATTTTATTATTGCCGCTAGCGCAAAACTTGTATAAACAATTTTAATACTAAAGGACTGAACGGCGAAAGCACTGTCAATGCAGCCGGAAGGGAGTTTAGTTAGGGCGTGAGTAAGATTATCCTCCTATGGGAGGTGACAGGTTAAATAATTCCGGCAGGAAAAGTTTAAAATATAATCGACAATCCGCCCAACCCTTTTATGAAAACGATCAAACAAAAACGCAAAAGATCACGGGCAAGGGAGAGAGACAGACGCGCAAAAGAAAATAAATTTTGTAAAAAAATTAGCACAAAACGCTGCCAAATCTACTGGCTGTTCAATGAGAAAACACAAATATTCGCCTCCAATTTGTTTGAAAACAAAGAAGATCATGATTATTACGGTATTGCATGGAGTCTTTTTAGAAGGAAAAATAAAGAAAAGGGTCTATGGAGGATTGTAAAGAAAACTTAATATATGAGCCTACACACAATTAAACTTCGTTCAAATTATTGGCTTGCCCGGCTTTTTAAGCTTGCAGGGCTATGTTATAAATGCAAGATTACGTCATTGAACTTCACGCGACATGGACAAGGGGTTTGCCCAAAGTGCGGGAAACGAGTTTGAACATTATTTATATGAAATTTGCAGATATTCCAAAATTTCCACATTCTTTTTATAGAATTAATGTAGATCTAGACCATGTAGAACGCGCACTGGAGCACTGGGATGAACCTGCATCGGGGAGCCCATTAATCCTTAATCCTGAATGGCAACGGGGCCACGTCTGGACAAAAAAGCAACAAACTTCATATATGGAATATATGCTTAAGGGCGGGAACACGGGAAAAGAAATTTATTTTAATTGTTCTTCTTGGGGTGGAGGTTTCAATACTCCTATTTATTGCGTTGATGGTCTTCAGCGTCTAAGTGCGGCCCTTGCCTTTATCCGTAACGAGATTCCCGCTTTTGGGTTTTTGTGTAAAGATTACGAAGACAGGCTCAGAATGTCTGGCGTGGGGTTCTTTTTCAACATGCTTCAAGTTAAAAGCAAGAAAGAACTTCTCAATATTTATATTGATTTTAATAGCGGCGGCACACCTCACAAACCAAAAGAAATTGCCCGCATTATCGAATTGCAAAAAAATACAGATCCATCCGAAACAGTATGAAAGAAACTAAAATTAAATTCGATTTTAAGTCACAAAGCACAGATGCAAAATTTGTAGCAAAAACATATATTAGAACAGAGGATAGCTCTCTTTTGTTTTTGGCTGATATTTCTTTTGAACCTAGCGAAGCGAATTGGGCGAAAGGGATTCGAGATATGGCCTCCATTATTTATTCTAAAAACTTTTCTAGTCTTATGAAAGAATACAATATTAGCTTGAAAAGTTTTGAAATTATTATAGAAAATGTTTCTGGGATTGCGGCATATTACTTTGGGTGCAATGAAATTATAATTAAATCAGATGAATCAAGCACAAATAATCAATAAGATTCTCAATAGCAAAGGTAACTTTGTTCGTGCCGCATGGCGCTCTAATACAGAGCCTGCTGCGAAATTTAAAGATATCTCTATTGAAAAAAGAACGTCGGCCATCGTGCGGGCGGGAATTAATTTTGCCAACCTTCAAAAGAGCAAGGGTCGTGAGACCGAACCTTTGCCATATGGAGAATGGTTTAAATTTCCATATGTAATTAAACACAACAATACTATGTATCTCCGACTTTACTCAACTGAAAGCGAACAGGAGGAAACTTATTTTGTGGATGGTAAAGAGGTTGACAAAGAAACCTTTCGAAGCTATCTTACTCCTAGCGCGGCAAAAAAGCTGGATGAGGAAAAAGACTGCTTCAATATTAAACTTGAAAACGTAATCGGAACTGAAGAGCTATAAAATATGTCATACGCAGACGAAAACGAAAAAGTAATTACAAAGGAAAAAGATTTCCCGGCCTTCCAACATTTCGCGGCAATTGAATTTTGTGATTTTTATTTTTCAGATGATGGCTATGGTGAATCCGGGTCTGTAGATATTACCAAATATATTTATTTTAAAGATAGGGCCGCTATGGAGACATACGTAAGAAATAAAGAACTTTCTGAAAGCTCTTTTTCCTCCAAAGTAAAATATAAAATTATTGAAGTTGCACCATTGCAGGTTCAAAAATCTGTTACAGTATCAGCCAATACTTATTAATATGAACGAACAATTGCAAGAAAGAGTTTTCTCTTGGGTTTCTCAAACGGCTGAGAATATCGGGGAGTGGACCACAAAAGAAGTGCCGCTTTTCATTAACGAATATTTGTTGTGGAAGTTTTGGGAGAACGCGATTGGCATTGGGATGTATATCGCGGGATTTTTAATTTGTTGGGGTTTTTGGGCAATTTTATATAAAAAGCTTTGGGGAAAATTTAAAGAAAGTTGGGAAGACAATAGAGACTGGATTCCAGTTGTAACTATATTTGGTGGCGCGGCGCTATTTGTTTCTTTTGTTGTTACTCTTCTCGCCTTTCCAAGTGAAAATATTCTCACTTGCCTGAAAATTAAAGTTGCGCCGAAAATATACCTCGTTGAAGAGGCTGCGCGCATTATTAAAAATAAATAATTCATATGAAGATAGTCACGCGACAAGAATTTATAGATTGGATTAGGTCTAATCATGGGAATAAGAAAATCAATATGTCTGAAAATAAGGCGGGCGATCCTTGTGGGTGCCTTATGGTTCAATATGCTCGGGATAAATTTCCTAAAGACTTCTTTAAAAAAGGAAGCTGCGGTTATGAATCATGGACAAATCAGGGCCGAACAATAGCTAAATTAGATTGTGATATTTGTGAAATTGTTCCCGGTTGGAAATGGGCAAATATTAAAACCTTCCAGCAGGTAAAAAAGATCTTGACAGAAACGCGCTAATAAGTAAACGTATACCTATGAAAGTAACAGAAGGAAAGACAGAAGTTCAAACGATCACCTCCGCTCTTAAGGATATTAAGGCGGGCGAAGTAGTTAGGTTTTCATACGATTCGATTGAAGAAGCCTTTAAGGCTGATTTGTTCTATATGAAGCTGGAAACTCCCGGCGCAAATCCGGGCCGCGTTCGGCTTGTAAACATTACGTCTGGAAAAGTAACGGAATATGATGACATTCATCGTGTCGTGACTCATAAGGCGGAACTCCATCTTTTTAACCTATAATATATTGGTTTATGAATAAATTTGAAATAAGAGAAGGGGGTTGGGGATTTTATATTGGCCTAGTCGATCAAGGGGCAACCCTAGAAGCATGGAGGTATCTTGGGCGCGGCGGAGAAATTCTTTCAGACTGTCGAAATGGCTGGTTTAAAACAAAAAAGGAAGCACAAGAAGCTCTAGATAAATATAACGATGAAAATAGATCCGCAATGATTAATATTTCCATTGAAGAACAAATCGAATTGGCGAAATCTTATGTTGGCAAGAGAGTAACATATAATTCTATCATTATAACAACAGGGCAGGTCAAATCTTGGAGTATTCGTGGCGGTGAAGAGTTCAAGGATTTTTTTATTTCCCCTTCCCCTCATTCTTTAGTTAGTATGGAGATTAAAGAAACAGGATTTTGTGTTTGCCTAAATATGGCTAGTGGCGCAGCTATTCCGATTAGAATGGTATCGTTGGTAGTTGAGCCTGAATTTTACGAAGTAAAACTAAATAATAATTTCAAAGCAAAGGTATATAAGGATAAAATTGAGGTAGGGTGCCAAACCTTTCCTATTGCAGTCCTTAAAGATATGAAGGAAGCCCTTGATAACTTCAAGAAAGAAAGTCCTTGACGGATCGTTTGAAATCGCGTAAACATTATTCATAAATGAAAACTAAGCAAGAGATCATCGAAGAAACGGCAAATTATTACAATCTGAGTAATCGGGCAGTTACTCTTTCAGGTAAATGTAAATATTCAACCAGTGACGGAAGACAATGTGCCGTAGGTAGGTGCTTTACTGATAAAGAGGCTGACAGCTTTTGTGATTTTGACGGGCCGGTGAGTTTTGTAAACTCAACCCTAAAAGTCAACGCAAATAAAGAGCTTGATGATATTTTGAAAGAGGAATATCGCGGCCATTCGATTATTTTTTGGATGGATCTTCAAAGTTTTCATGATACACAGGAGAACTGGAATGATGATGGAATTTCTGAGGTTGGGCTGAAAGAAAAAGCAGAACTTCTTGAAAAGTATGTTGACAAACAAGAGGGAAACTAATACTTTATTCACATGACCAAGCAATCAATTATTGAAGAGACCGCCGCCTATTACAATTTGGGAAATCGTTCGGTTTGCCCTAAAAAGGGCGGGTGCCTCTATTTGAACCCCGAGGGAAAAATGTGTGCTTTTGGTAGGTGCATGACGGAGGAAGGTCTGGACGCTTATAAGAATTCGGGCGATTACGTTAGAGCCTTAAGTGTTGGAGATAGCGTTGACCATCTTTTGCTGGCAGATTATAAGGGCCATTCTGTAGAGTTTTGGACCGACATCCAAATGTTCCATGACATGGAAAATCATTGGACTGAGACCGGCCTTTCCTCTAAAGGCGAAGAATTTAAGAAAAAACTTCTCAAAAAGTATGTTGACTAACTGCGCTTTTTAGTGTAACTTCTTTTCATAGCGCAACACAGGGGACCGCGCCCCTCCGAAAATTGTAGTGATACGGTGACTACTAAACTAAGCTTCTGCGAGATTTAGTTTGAGGAATAAAGAGGTTGACAGGGAAAAGAAAAAACGATAGATTGTAAAAACAAAGGGGCGATAGCTTAACCGGTGAAAGCAGCGGTTTCATAAACCGTTGAGTGAGGGTTCGACCCCCTCTCGCCCTACTTATAAAATTCTTTCAGGGTTGTGTAATTCCATATGGCAATTAGAGCACAATAAATCACATTTGTCTATTTCTAGCAATAGAGAGGCCCAATTTGTATTGGAGAGTTTTCTAGAGTCCAGCTTAAAAGTTTTTTCTTTTGGATCTCTGTGATGGAAACACAGGGCGGAATAATTTTTATCGTATCCGCATATTTTGCATTTCCCGCCCTTCAAATCAACTAAAGTTTTCTTTCTGTCTAAAGAAACGAGTTTTTGACGTTCGTTATTCTTTCTATTTTGCTCTTGTTTATTATCTTTATAGAACTGCTTGCAACTACATTCGTTAGAGCAAAACTTTAGTTGATTCCCCTCTAATCTTTTGGAACACATTAAACAAAACGTATCGGGAGAATGAGTTTTTTTAGTATTTAATCCATGTTTTCTAAGCCAATACCTTATATTGGTTTGACTGCAATTAAGTTTAATTGCGATTTGATAAGTAGACATGCCTTGTTCAATTAATTCTTTTAATGTTTCATAGCTCATAAAGTTATTTACACAAAAAATATAAATTGTGAACTAGTATGTTTGACTTTTTTATTTCTTGACTTTTCTCCATAATTTTCAATACTGCCCCCCATGATCAAATTCATCCCCGGCACAATCCCCCATGATCCCGTTTTCATGATCAGCGGCGGCGTGGATAGCGTGGCGGCGGCCCACTGGCTAGCCACCAAGGCGCGCAAAAAGATTTCGGCTATCCACTTCAACCATAACGTCCAACCCGCGAACGAAGCAATGCAGACGGCGGTGTGCGAGCTTTGCGCGTCTCTTGACATTCCCCTTATGATCGTGAAGAATACGACAGCTTGCAAACTGAATGAGGCCAGTCTTAGGCATTGGAGACTAACAGTTTTGAAAGGCATTAAGGGAAACTTTCTAAGTGCTCATCATGTAGGGGATGCAATTGAAAATTATTTAAACAACTGTTTGAAAGGCTGTCCAGAATATAAGCCAATTAAAGAAAAAACTGAATTCGATGGTTTTACAATTTCCCACCCATTCCTTACCACTCGCAAGAGCGATTTCGAAAAATACGCAAGACAAAACAATCTAGACCAATTCATCTGCCCCGACCCCACTAACGCCGATACTTCCTTTAATCGAAACTGGATTAGAAAACTAATTAGCGAATCGGAAGATCGCGGCAAAGGGTTGGAAAAAGTAGTCTTAAAGAAATTTTACAAAAAGAGAATTGACATTGGCGGGGGATTTGAATAGAACTAATCACCTTATGACAACGACAGAACAAAAACTATTTGACGCTCTTTACCGAATCTGCAAAAATGCCCATAGAAAGGAAAGGCATGGGTTTACTGATGATATCGTTGCTCCCCTATTCCTCAATGAGGCCCGCGCACTGCTAGAAGAAATTGAAGCCTCAAATCAAAGATTTCGCTGTGGCATGAATCCGGGAGAAACGTGCTGCATTGTTTCTCAGCATCCGGGGTTGTCCCCGATTTTTGACTACGAAAATGGTGTGGGGATTTTCTATTGTTTCGCTCTAAGCCCCACAGAAGCCAAAGAAATTGCTAAAAAACTAAACAAATCGGAATAAAATTATGGAATTTTTTATAAAAAATAATGACGAAATCACCTTGCCCGGCTGGATAGGTGGATCAAGTCTTACCCTTCAAGAAATTGGAGCGATTGTATGTTTGGCTTGTTTAGAAACCGATGGAGATAGCGAAGCATTGGGGGCAAGATTTTCTTCTGAAGAATTTTCTCTTTGCGCCAAACCTTTAATTGAAAGAGGAATCGTGAAAGTATCTTTTAACAAAGAGAAATCACGAATGAAGATGGATATTGATCTTGATGAAATATGAAAAAAACGAAGTAAATAATCTAAGAATATATAACGACTAAATAATATGGGCGACAGAGGAAATATTGTAATTGAAGCCGATGGGCAGACGTTCCCACATGAGGTGTATCTTTATACCCATTGGGACGGATCAAACGTAAAAAAGACGCTAAAAAAAGCCCTTGTTAAAGGGAGGGATCGCTGGGATGACCCTCAGTATTTGGCTCGGGTTATTTTTCAAACCCTGATTGATGGAGATCAAGACGTTACGGGTTACGGCCTTTCCACTAAAATGGGAGATGGTGGGACAGAGATTTACGTAAATCTTGAGCAACAAAAGGTTAAATTTAAACAAAAAGAATGGTCTTTTGAAAATTTCGTCAAGGAATGATTGACTTTTTCTATAATTTACCCATATTTATAACATGAAATACCAAGTTTTTGAAAACGATATCGCCTGTTCTGAAATTGCCAAAAGCCTGCGAGATCCCGCATGGCAAAAGGATACATTTGATAATTTCGCGGATGCTGTAGAATTTGCAGAACAATGGCTTGGCTTCTATGGCTTGGGGCATGAAAAATATTACCCTAATCAAAAAATAAATTATTATCCCGAAGATGGGTGCACAATTGAAGTCCGCGAAATTTAAACTTTAATAATATGACTTTTCTAATTGCAGCTTTTATTTATTTAATCTGTTGGGCGGCGGCCTCATTTCTTGTTTATATTCTTTTTACGATTGATTTTCCAGAACCCAAAGAAAAGGGAAGAAACCTAAGAACATCTATAGTCTTTGGGTTCGGCGGGCCTATATCTTTATTGGTATCTTTACTTTTAGTATTTATTGAATGGCCCTTTAAAAAGAATTAATAATATGAAACTACAACTCATAAACAAAACTGAATTTAACAAACTTTCCGCCGCCCAAAAGCGCGTGGCAATCGCAAAGGATGTTCTATTGCGAATTAAAAAGAAAAATATTAAGCAATACCAAGGTGATTTTTTCTTAAATAAAGAAGATATATTTGAAGAACTTGACGAAAAAGATTCTATTCAAGACGCAATCAACAGTTCGCAATGCGAAGTATGCGCAAAAGGAGCACTCGTTTGCTCATGGGTAGGAAATTTTAACAAAGTAAAAAAGGAAGATATCGAATCATTTGAGGTCAATTTGGTTTTTGAAGACGCGGCCCCTAAAGGATTGGTTAAACTTTTCGGGCGTGACATGCTTGATTCTATTGAATATAATTTTGAGGGCGAAGATTATGCTTGGACTTCCCATAACGCTCTCAGAAAAGGTTACAATAAAAAATATAATAATAATTTGCGCGCTATTATGCAAAACATCATCGAAAACGAAGGCAAATTCATTCCTTAATATCAATAATATGACAAAAGAAGTATTTTTGTTGGTGGGAATAAGCTATCTACACGTAGAGGGCCGCAAAATGCGTCATCGTCTTGACGAGCTTTACAGAACCGATAAAGAGAAAGCAATTGCTTTAAATAAAGAATACCGCGCCTCTAAAGAATTTGTTTCTCATATCGGGAGTTCTACTGTTTTAAAAGGAATATTTGAAACACAAAAAGAAGCGATTGATTTTCTTCAAGAAAACCAGAACCATATCCATGAAGGCGCGTATTATACTTATTTTGTAATTGAAAAAAGATATTTTGGATATGAAGGATATTCTTTTTTTGAGGTAGATCCAGAGCTTTGGTTTGAGGGTCAAAGCTGCGGTTCAGATTGGCATGACTATAAATATGTCCAATGTGAGAAGCCCGAATTTTATAAAGGAATAATTGGATTTGCGTGAAACATAAATATTAATATATGATTACGATAACTCGACAAGAATTAATTGATTTCATCAAACGCCAACCTGATGAAAAAGAATTTTGGATGGACCAATCGACAAACCAATCTTCTTGCGGTTGTCTCATGGTTCAATACGGGAGAGAACAAAACTGGGACTTCGAGGGCTGCGGGTTTACTTCATGGTGGAGTGAAGCTGATGAGCTAATAGCACAAATTCCTTTTAATATTTTTTCTTTAGCTCCAAATGTAACTAAAAACACTTATGGAGAAACAAAAAAGTTTCTTGGGCTATAAATATTAATAATATGTCCAATCAACCAATTTCCGCAAACCCTTATGAAGTCACAGACGAACAACTGGCGATTGATTATGTTTTTCGTGCCGCGCATGGAGCGCAACGAAATCCTCATGTCGCTGCAATTGTTTTGCAAAAGTATGTAATGGATTTGGAGGCTAGGGGCTGGAAATGGCAACCAGAAGAATTTCCTAGTGTGGTGAAAGAAAATATTATGCTCAATCAAGAACGGGAGATTATTGATTTGACAATAACCTGAATTCCTCCATTCTAAGCGCATGACCAACAGCAACTCACCAGTCTATGGCGATCTTCTTAAAGACGTTTACATCCCTGATATTTGCGAGCGCGTAATGTATAAATGGGCGGGTAAAGAAAAGGCTGAACCGCACCGCGTTGAGGGTTGGTATAAAGCAATTCCAGAGCGCGAAAAGCCTGCGGAAGATGCTGATTTCATGGAGAGGATCGGCTGGGATTTGGGGAAAGAGGATCGTGAGCGTCGTGCAGAGCGTGGTGATGTTCGTGTTATTGCTTGTTCTCGTGAGGAAGCAACTCATGTTTCGATCTACGCTGTGGCGGGTGCGCTTGTTCGTATCGACAGGGTGGAGCCAACGAAAAAGCATGTTGAATGGAGTGCGGAACTGATTGAAGAAACGCGCAAAACTTGGCTTAACTTTTATTGCCGCGATGCAATGTATTTTGGTGCTGAGACTGAAAAATTAGTTTCCACACATAGATTCTAACCACATGGTTACTCCTTCCACGCACTACGTTAAGTTCACTGGTAAATTCCGCGACCTTAAGGGTCAAGGATACCGATTCTGGAAGGCTTTTGGGCGTAATTACAGAGTTTATAGCAAAACTTTAAACGCTCGTAATCTCACTATATGGCAACATCATGGAGGCTATTTTGAGGTTGCTGATTTGTATGAGCTTTCTGTGATGCTTGTTGAGTTGATTCGGGGAGGGTTCCAAGGGGTTACGCCAAACATCGGCATATTTTCAGGGCAACAGCGTTATACTATGGTGTTTGATCGACAAGAAAACAAATTTGTTGATGCTATTGGTCCGAATACAGCAAGGTATGCATTAAAAAATAACGATGACGCTGGGTTTGATGCGTGGTATGAGCGTTATCGGGAATATTGCCTCTGTAAGGATACGATTGAGGAAATCCAGCACCTACTATCTTCGGGGCAAATCGAGATAGCTCTTGACAATCGGAAGAAATAATCCATAGTTGATCCATGAAGGAATTTAATCTCGCCCAACTTAGATATGCTGAGGAAGTATGTTTTAAGGACGATTTCATTAAGCTATTCAACAAATACGCTTTGAATTCGTTAGAAGAGAACTTGGGACTATATCACTGGTATTATATTTGCAGCGATTATCAAGGCAAAGTATTGAATTGGATTTTCCACTGGTCCCGCGCTGACATGAAAAATGCGATGGGTGGGATCATCGAAGGAATGCTCACCGATCTAATTGGAGATTACAAAGGATAAAATGAAAAGTTTAATCTTAGGGTTTATTTTGGGGTTCATGATGGTTTTTGGCGTGTGGTGGCTCAAAACTCCGAATCCCCCATTGGTTTGCTTTCTTCTGGCGGTAGCCTCTATCATTTACCCTCTCAAGGTAAAGATAGATGAGTTAAGCACCAAAATTTATGAATTCGACAAAGATTGCGGCGGAATTCTTGTAGATTTCCTGAAATGTGTTGAGGGTAAAAAGGATGTTGACAATCGGAAGAAATAGTTCATTCTACTCACATGGACCGCGAAGCATTAGAAGCTGAATTGAATAGTCTTTACGAACAAATTGGTTCGGTGGGGGCGATTAGCGAAATTCCTGAATCTGTGTTCGAGCGAGTATGGGAAATCGAAAGGATTCTTACCCCGTCTTCGTTGGAATTGGAAGAGGATTATCGTTGCGGCTGCGAATCTGTGTGGTGCATGGAGTGTGCCTGCGAACGTGGTGGATGCCCCGAAGATATTTAATATGAAAGGCTTAAAAGTTACTACTATTCCAGAACAACGGGTAGAAACTTTCAATGATGGAGAATCATTGGGGTTTTTAAATCAGTTTGAAATAAATCGTCTTCGTATTGAAGTAAAGGATTTCTATAAGGGAAAACCCTCTACCGCTGACACTGGCCTTGAATTGCTGTTTGACGGTCAGACGATCAGAATTGACTCTAACGGTAATTTGGAATCTTGGCCGCGTGGTCTATTTGATATGTTGGATAACCAATTGATGGTTTTGATTGATTGGCCCCAAGAAAATAGTTGACAAATAAGTCCTCTCAAGTAGAGTAACTACATGAAGCGATACGAAGTCAACCTTTGTAATTCTGAAACCTTTCAAGGTATGATCGAAGCTCCCGATGGCGATTGGGTTGCTTATGACGAGCTTGGTGTGGTCTCGATGGACAAAGATAAGTTTTATAAAATTGCTAAGTCAATGGAGCCAGAAAAGAATTGTCGCTTATCTGGTGATGGAAAGCCTTTGTCAAAAGACAAACAAAGATGGCTGAATATTATGGTGGGGGAGATTCGCGCATTGCGCGAACTTTACGGCCAAGAAAACCCTTTAATAAAAGAAATCTGCACAAATCTACTCGTCGAGGCCATTCTTCTTGACGGCGAGTAAAATTCAATTAATTTACCCCACATGACCGAGAATCAGGTTAATGTAATTCGATTTGCCGCATTATCTTTGGAACTAACGCTTTGCGATTCATTGAAAAATGATTTCGAAGAGGATCGCATACAAAAAGAAAATGTTTTGCAGGGTTTATTTTGTAACGCTGATTTGTTAGGTTTAGATTCTGGTGAAATTATTAAAGAATTCGAACGCCAAATGAGCGTTGTTTCGTGGCTTAGACCATCAATGATGGAGAGCCCTTGGGGTTTTTAAAGCTTTTTTGCAGAAAAAAGTTGACAAATTAATTTACAACGAATAGATTATCCCCATGACCACAGTTACCAGACAACAAATCATTGATTTCGTCCGCGCCCAACCCAATGATCGTCCCGTTAATATGGATGAAAACTCAAACAATGAAACAGGTTGCGGCTGCGTGATGATTCATTACGGCAGGGAGATTTTGAAACTATCTCAGAATGATTTTGAGGGTTGCGGCTGCACCGTTTGGGAGGGGTTTAATGGAGATATTCTTGCCAAAATTGAAAACAGAGAAAGGATCGAAAAGATCCTTTCGGTCAAGCTTTATTTCCGGGGAACGTATGGAGATATTAAAACAAAGCTTTCATAATATATTACCTTACCTAAAATCTCCTAAACATGGATATTTACTGCTGTTTTAAACCCACTAAAAGGAATGAGAAGTGTCCACAAGATGTAAATCCCGCTTCGCGGCGAATCCTTTATTTTGTGCGCGAAGACCCCGCTGGGGGTTTCACATTGGAGCGGGTTAAAACTGGCGCAATTGAACATGTTGACGATATTTCCCACTTGAAGAAAATGCCCAAAGACTTTATTTTACCCCTCAAATAAGATATATTAGTTAATATGAATAAACCATTTCTACTTATTGCGGGGCGTAATTATTACCCCTGTGGCGGCACAGAAGATTGGATTGACCGTTTTGAAACAGAAGAACAGGCCAAAGAAGCCGTTATAATCGACAAATCAAGTAGCTGGGGCTACACCATTAATGGAAATTATTATGATTGGTTTTCAATAGTAAATCTTGACACTTGGCAAAAAGACAGTTAAACATACCCCTATGAAACTTATTGATAAAAAGACATTCAAATCTCTTACCGCCGCCCAAAAGCGCGTGGAAATTGCGAAAGACGTTCTGCTTCGAATTAAGAAGAAAATGGTGTCACCTACGGTGGGCCAGTTTTTTACTAATCTTGATGATGTTATAGGAGGCTTAGATTGGAAAGACTCAGTCCAAGAAGCCATCAATAATTCACAATGCGAGGTATGCGCCAAAGGGGCGCTGGTTTGTTCTTGGGTTGGAAACTTTAACAGGGTTAAGAAGAAAGATGTTGTAGGTTTCGATATAGATCTTAGATACGAAGATAGCTTTCCAAAATCTTTGGTGAAACTATTCGGACGCGATATGCTTGATTGTATTGAAAACAATTTTGAGGGAATGGATTATGGCTGGGCCTCAAAAGAGGCAAGTAAACGAGGTATCCACCCTAAATATTGCGGGAATCTCGCGGCCATTATGAAAAACATTATTAAAAATAATGGCACATTCATTCCTTAACAATTTTAAATATTCGATATGAAAACCATTTCAACAAAAGAAATTCTAGATTTTGTCCGCGCCCAACCAGATGATAAAATGGTTAATATGACTGAATCGCTTAATTCAGACCCATGCGGCTGCGTTATGGTGCAGTATGGCCGGGAAAACAATATTGATTTTGATTGTTGTTTGGCTCGTAGCTTTTATAGAAACAAATCATTTGAAAACCCAATAGCTTTTCTTGAGGATAGTATTTTCTATATTCTTGGTATAGCCGGAAATTGGATTGGAACTTATGGAGAATTGAAAAAGAAACTACTTGACAAAGTATAGGGACAGGAACTGAAACAAAGCAGGTATCAAGCCCTGTCATCGTTATTTTTTATTATTTCTCATTGACATTAATTCTCAATACCCATATTTTATACCCAATGAAACGCCGCGCTTCTTACTGTAATTTTACTAAAAATGATTAACCATATGAATGAATCAGATATTGCCCGCAAATCGTGTCCTGAAGGTTTCCATTATTTTGGGAATGGGCCAATTATTAATCCGGGAAGCGATTCGAATCGCGATGTGAGAGGTTATTTTAAAGAAAAATGGTGGGATCATAACTGTAATGGTTTAGGCTCTTCTATTCTTTATGCAATTCGCAAGGGGTCGAAACTTGCGCACATTAATGGATTAGAAAAGTCTTTTGAAGATATCGCGCGAGAAAGCTTGGACGGCAACTATTGGTTTATTAAAGGGCCAATTAAAAGAGAAAGGGGCTTCAATGAAGGCGTGGCCATGTTTCTGCTGGGATCAAAAGAATGGGATTATGGTTCCAACATGGGCAGTGAGGAATATTTTTATGGAATTAAAAAGGGCTCCAGTCTAGCTATTCTTAATAAACTTGAGGGCCTCTATCCTCAATTGCCTAAGAATGCCGAGTATATTGGCATGGGGTCGCCAGATAGAGAAAACGAGCGATGCGAGTATGTTTTTGGAGAGGGCGCGGGAACCAAGGAATGGCTTCATTATGGAAATTATTACTTTGACGGATGGAAACCCTTGAGCCCAAACCTTCATTACGCCCGTATTGTTAAAAACCCGCATCTTAATTTTATTGAAGCCTTTAAAGAGCTTCAAAAGGGAAAAGAACTAATGGGGCCGAGCGGCGTAGTAATTTGGATGGAAAACGGATGTATTTGGGTTAAAATGGATCATCCGCATGAACCTCTCCAGTATAACTTTCGCGAAATAGATTATTTTTTTGAAAAGTGGAAAGTAATTGATTAATATGAGCAATAAACTATATTCATATGGAAACCGCGATTTCCCTATATGCGAAAGAAGCCGTGTTGTTTGTGCCGCCAATCGCCGAAAAGATGGCTTGATAATTTGCGGCGCTCGCCATTGGGATAGCGTCATGAGAGGGCAGAAGAATGCAATTGGAGGCGCGCCCGAAGATTGGTATGATATAGAAGATGGGTTCATTGACCAATTCAATAACTTCTTGACACGGGAGGAAGCTTGGGTTATTGCTCTTAAACAAAGGCAAATTATTCGCGACGAGGATAAAACGCCCGGCACCCTCTATTCTGAAAACCTTTATTAGAAATATCCAAATTAATACATGAACTCAATCTTAAATTTTTATTATTTTCATCCGGTTTGGGGCTTTATTGTTCCAATAGCTTTTTTTATTATTTTAACTGCATTCTTCCACAGGATTGACAGGTTTGACGAATCGGGACTAGTTTCACTTTGTGGGCTGGGCGCGCTCCTAAGTTTTATTGGTTCTATTCTTCTTATTTTTGGAAGTTATTCAAAAATTAATGACCGATGGGAAGAAGAAACCCCTTTGAAAATTATTTCAATTACTTCTAAAGAAGGGTGGAACATACAAGGGGCAGGAGGCGGAAGTGTTTTAGGTTTTGCCGGACAAGTTCAAGGTGGATCGGCTTCAAAATATTCATTTTATTGTGAAGAAAAGGGCTTTATTGTCAAAAAGGTTGTTGACTTTGACAAGGTAAGGTTCCAGTATGGCCCCGAACCAAAAGTTACCCCTTGTTATCGTCTTAACAGTGACCGGGGCGGGACGACTTATTATGTAGATAAAAATTCAGAATTTATCTATACAATCACTGTCCCCGAGGGTTCGTTTGAAAAATATATCACTATTTCACAATAAAAATATGAATTATAAAATTAAGAAAGGAAGCGAAATCTCTCTTCGGGCTTTGCTTGGGGCCCTTGTTGGGCTTGGGTATAAATTTTCCGATTATTTCGAAGATGTAGAAAGATATTTACGTAAATCCACTTATCCGTATGTCCTTATCACAGAAAGCGGTATTATTGATGCGTGCCGGGAGAATTATACTGAAGCGGAGATCATTTTATGGCCGGAAGGCTTTGAGGAGATTATTTCGGTAGCTCTTATAAAATCAATTTATATCGAAAATGTGGGGAAATATAAAGCAAAAATTACCGCTAAAGGCATTAAAGTGGGCTGCACTTCGATTTCATTTGAAAAGTTTAATGAGATTGCCGAAGCGGTCAAAAGTTTCCAACAATAATCTTTGACAGACCGGATGAGACCCGGTAAGTTATAAGCAGTCGCCCATGCTGATTTTCTTTTTAGTTTTATTCAGCTAGAATTATTAAGAAAAGGGGCGGAATTGAATAAAAAATAGAGGTAAATCGAAACTATATAAGCTATTTGGTTCGAGTCCAAAAGGGTTGGCGTTCTTTCTATTAGGAAGACGCTATATAGAAGTAGGAAAAAGATAAAACGTGTAGCTAGCGGGGGTGGGAGATTTTCTCCTGCCCCTCTTTTTTTGTTGACATCAAAGGCGTAAAATATAAGATGAGCTTATGGAAAACCATATTGACGCCGCCGAATCGAAAGAGACCAGCTACGAAATTGGCTGGAAGGCCGGGGAAACCGATGCCCCTTATGACAATCCATACATGGAGAATACCGACGAATGGGTTCAATATAATCAAGGATTTTGCGAGGCCGTTAAAACTGTAAACTAAAATATTAATATGAACATATGTAATTTTTTTCTTTGTTTTAATGAGGTAACCGTCAAAGAAATTGACAAAACGACAGGGTGATTTATCGCTGGCGAGAACTACACAAATAATGAGAGACATTAACAATACTGAATATTCTAATCCGTGTCAATACATTCTAGACACTTCTTCTGAGAACTGGATTGAGGATTTAGAAGAGAAACCTTTTAATATTCAAAAGAAATCAATGCCAATTAATTGCGGCAATAAAAATATTTCGCCATATAGGGTATCTAAACGTCGCAAGAAAAAAGAATTTTCCAGAAAATCTAAACAAAAGAACCGCCGCCCATGAACACCGAAACCAATATTCAAAAATCTAGGAGAGACTCTGTTCCGAAAAGCCCGCAAGATAAATTTACTTCCCTTTGTTTGTTTTATAGGACAAAGAATAAAGAACCAGACTCTGGCCTTTTTAGTTGCCTTGCTGGGGAAATGTTCCCTGACAGTTGGCACGCAGCTTTTGAATCTGGAGTTTGGGAGGAAAAGGGGGTCTATGGCGATAATTTTCGTAAATATTTTGGGCTTTAAACTATGACAAATAATAAACGTTGCTGCAATTGCCGATACTCCCTTACGGAAGACAATGGTTATTCAAATTGGACAGTTGAGGGAACCGATATTGATTGCCTCAAAAAACTCAATCCGTCTTTTCCTGTTGACGCTTGGTATGGAGAATGCCCCGAAGGAAAATTCGCATAAACATGCCCTTCTTTCACAGAGGGCGAAGGCGTTCATGTTGATGTGGATAAAGATGACGGAAAGCTAGAAAACTATTCGCCTCATCCTGACATTAAAGAACTACTTAGAGCCCGCGAACTTTCTTAATGCTAAAAACGTAAAGTCCTTGACTTTACCGTGAGCAACCTTTAGATTGCGAACATATGAAATACATCGCGCCCATACTTATAAGTTCAGCAATGAGTCTAGTTTATTATTTGGCTTTTGCGCCTGAATATATTGTGTTTAAGACAATCGCATGGGTTCTTATTTTTTTAAGTTTTATTGGACTATTTGTTCCGAGTTCATACAAAAAAGACAATTCAGAAATAAACATTTTTTTTAGAATTCTGTTTTTTACCTTTTTCAATACAATCAATTTGTTGATTATGTTTTCTTTCCCTTCTGGTGTTCAATACGGATTTTTATACCTAATTATTCAAATTGTTTTTTGGGGCATCAAAGCGGCAGTTTGGTCAAAAGAAAACGAAAATCATTAATATGAAATACTCCAAAATTCAAATCATCGAAGAAATCGCGGCAAAGTATAATAGTGACAATCGTTCTTATAAATCTATGGCGGGGTATGAAGTGTGCCAATACGATTTTCGTGGGAAACAATGTGCCGTAGGTCATTGCATGACAGAAGAAGGGCGGGATTTGGCCATGAGACAGTTATGGGAAGGCGTAGAGGATTTGGGAATTCGTCTTTTGGAGGGTAGCCTGAAGGAAGAATACAAGGGGCACGAATTGGAGTTTTGGAGCGACCTTCAACGTTTTCATGATACAACCCAATATTGGAGATCCGAAGGACTTTCTCTTCGTGGTGAATTTTACAAACAAGAACTACTAATTAAATATGCTTGAAAATCTAATTACCGCGATTGCGATTGGCACCCTAATAGCTTCTGGAGCGATTGTCTCTATAGGCGGGTTAGTTATTTTAGTTTGGGTAAGTAATCTTTATAACGGTTCTCAAGACAAATTAAAAGTTTCCTTCGGTTATTTTTTGGCTATTGGAATTTTTGTTGCTTCTTTAGCTTATTTACTAATTAAATAAATTATAAAAGGTTTAATGATATGAAAGTTGCGGTAGTTATTTTTGTTTTGCTTTTTGGATTTGCTAACGCTTCAATTCCTAACTACGCTCCTATTTTTCCTAGAATTGTAAGTGAGAAATATCTAAAAAGCCATAATTTGGAAGTTTTTGATAAAAAGGATAAAGAAAAAGTCCCGATGGTTATTCGGGTTTGTCCTCAAGAGGGTTGGCTAGAAAAGTGGGATATCATTTTAATTGAAAAGGATTTATTTTTGCGTATCGTGAGAATAAAAGGCGATTGGGGTATTCGAAATAAGTCTTGACAAATTGGCCGGGCAGTTTAAATTATACACATTAAGACATTAACATGAAAGTAATTAATAACAATATTGAAACTAAGATCGAAGACAAATCCATTAAGGATATGACGGACGGGGAGATGGGCGTAATTACTCAATGGGGAACACTCCATAGTTATACTGGAAGGGTTATCCAAAGGTGTGGGAATAGATTTATTTCTTTGGGGCAAGGGGCGGGCAAATCTTTTAATGGAATTTTGGGAAGCTCTCTAGATTTGGAGCTTCTGCGCGTTAAGCCGCTAGGTCCGGGTGACATTATTAATGTTTCCGATCTAACGGTAACTTTTGCGGAACCGTCTGATGATAGCATTCCTGTAAACGAAATGGTGGACGGGGAAATCGCCATTATTAGCAAGTGGATAGATCCTAAACTAAATCTTGGTGTGGTCGTTAAAAGAGTGGGTGGAAACCTTGTTTCTTTACGGATTAAAAGTGGCGTTGGAGGAGTTTACCACAATCTTTTTAGAGGGGAATTGCACCCACACCTTCGCGTTAAGATTTTGCCTCCCGGCACTCAAATTGAGATTTAAAATTATGAACGACGCTGAACTTAAAGAGCTTTTCAAAGATCTTAAATTTTATCAACTTGTTTCCACTGACTATGGCGGATCGCAAACCGTAGAGAAAATTTCCTGCTCTAAAGAGGATTTGGAGGAAATTATTGAGAAGGCTGGCCGGTATGAGCAATTTTGGTCCGCTAATTGGCATAAGCCAGAATTTGATTTTCTTCCCTACCCACGCTTTAGACATTGTTATGTAGAGATTGAAGAAGTTAAGAATTAATATATGAACGTTAAAAGGAAAACAGATGTTATCCGCGAAACTGCGGAATTTTACAATCTTAATAATAGAGGTGTGGATGGTAATGGCCATTACCATTATCTAACCGATGATAAAAAGTGCGGCGTAGGTCGCTGCATGACGGATGAAGCCCTACAAAGGTCTCTGGAAGGATGGCCGTCTATTGGATCTTTTGTCCAGTGGCAGATTGGCAGTGAATCTTATTTAAAAATTTTTAAACCCCAATATAAAATTGATGATATTCAATTTTGGGAAGACATTCAGGGCTTTCACGACGTAGATGACTATTGGAATGAAACTGGTCTTTCGGCAGAAGGTAAGAAAAAATATCAACGCCTTCTTGACAAATACCTCAATCAATAATATAAAAGGCGCGAACCAAAACAACAAACCATCATGGCACTTAAAGAAGTTAAATCATACAAAACCCGCGACAACGCGATCTTTGAAAGCAAGATTGAAGCTGAAAAGCACGAGGCCGCACTTACTTTGCGCGCCCTTGTTCAGCAAACCATTCGCACCGATTCGCTGAGTCCGCTGCAATTTGGAAAATTCGCTGTTGACAATCTGGATTCTGTGATTGATACTCTAATCAATCTGCGGCGCAAGGTTAACGCAGCGGGCCGCACTCGCAAGCCCCCTGAAAATCTCGGTTGAATAGCTGGCCCCGCTTCTCGCTTGTTTTTTATTTCCTATTTTTCGAGTGAGAGGCGGGAAAGATTTTGTTGACAAACTCTTTTTTAAATGAAAATAATTCAATCAGTATTGCTCCTTGAAGGGGAGCTTGTATTTCACAAATAAAATCTCCAATGAATCCAAACACCGATCAACTACTCAGAGAGCTTTCCCAAAAGCTCGGCATAAGCATTCAATTTATTCTTGATGCATATGTTAAACAAGCATATGTTTATGGCTGGACGGCTATTGGAAGTTATATTTTCTCAATCGCGGTAATTCTGTCTTTTTTCGCTTTCACTAGGTTTAAGCAAAAAGAATTTGAGGAACGGGGCAAAAACTTCGACAAGGAAAATTATCTTTTTCCTAGCTTTCTCGCGGGTATTTTTATTATTGCATTTTTGTGTTCTGTTGGGAGCGTGATCAGTGCTTTCGCGAACCCTCAATATTGGGCGCTTAAGGAACTTCTTTCTAATTTTTAATTTATGAAAACTAAAATTAAAGTCATTAACGAAACTGCGGCACATTACAATTCTAATAATCGTGGAAACGATGGATTGAGCTGTGTGTATGATGCGGGTGATGGGAACAGGTGTGCGGTAGGTAGGTGCATGACGCCCGAGGCATTGGAAAAGTCTTTGTTTGTTTTGCATAGTAATTATGCTTGGGGAAGCGTAAGAAACATTGAGGCCAACATTGAAAACCATTTGTTTCAATTCCCAGAAGGAGCGAAAAGTTTTCTTGATCTTCTTAGGGAAGAATACCAAATTGATGATCTTAAATTTTGGAAAGATCTCCAGCAATTTCATGATGAGGGGTCTAATTGGGACGACCAAGGCCTTTCCGAGCGAGGGAAAAAGGCTTATAAGATTCTGCTTGACCAATATAAGGGTCAATGATAGAGTGAGTTTGTCGTTAGGAAAAACATTTATATGAAACTTAATATTCCCCGCGCCACGGCGCTCCAAATGCTTGCCGAAAGCGAATCTTTCCGTGAATTTATTGTTGACAATTTCGTTGGAATTGACAATGTATCTCAAACCGCCACTGAAGAGTTTAAGGATAGAATCCGTTTCATTAAGATGGCTAGCCCTATTCAAGCTATCAAAGTAGTTAGAGAGGCCTTTGGCACTAGTGAAGAAGCTGTTGCAAGGTTGGCGGCAAAGGATTTTGGAATTGTTTTTGGTGATAATTTCGGTCTTTTGGATGCAAAAAGATTTGTAGAAAGACTTTGACAAATGAAACCGCGTTATATTATCTTCTGGCATGGCGTGACGCCAAAGATTGAAGAAAAAATTAAAGAAATCTGCGGTGATAAAATGGAATTTGCTGATAGTTATTTTTATTCTGGAAGTATTGACAATTTCATTGACAAATGGCTAGGAGGGCCTATTATGGTAACAGATCAGTGGATCGCAGTCACACAATATGGTAGGTTTGATGCGCGATAGATAGTAAATAGATTTTTATAAAAACGGTCCGTTGCCCAAATTGGTAAAGGGAACATCTTTAAACGGTGTCGCGTAACAGCTTCTCGGTTCGAGTCCGAGGCGGACTACTTATTTTTACCTTTGTTTTTGCCGCAATAAGTTTCCGTAAGGGAATGGCAATTAGGACAAAGAAATCGAAGGTTTGACAGTTCATTGTTGGAGTTGTCCCCATCTATATGGTCCAAGTGAAGAGAGAGTTTAATTCCTCGCCATTCTGTAAGGAAACACTCATCACATATATAAGGAATAAGACCGTATTTAAGAATTTTTCGTTTTAGATTTGTGCTATGGAGAGTTCCATCTTTAACAAAAGATTCCTCTATAGATTTTTCTGGTGCATATATATTTGTCTTATTTTTTAAATGCCCCTGACCAGTAAAATGGGAGGTGTCCAAGCACAGTGATTTTATTCTATTATAAAAAATTCTATAATTGCCTCCCCTAGGAACAATGTCACATTTCTTTAAAACCTCGGCGACTGAAAAACTTTCAGCAACATATTGAGAAAATAATTCATTATCAACTTTTGCCGTTGAATGTTTGGATTTAATTTTATCCTTGCTGGTCTTTCCTTTGCACCAGTCCATAACAGTTGAGCGATTTACCCCTGTTTGTCTGGATATTTCACAGTAATTTAAACCCTTTTCCCTTAATTTTAATACATTTTCAAATAATTCATTCATGATGAAATTAATTACACTCACCATGGTGAAATGTGAACTAGGGCAATTTCTCTGTTGACATTCACCCCATCTTAACCCATTCTATCCAAAGATGAGCTAGGAACAAAAGCCTTTAAATATCAAATCAACATGAAATTTCAATTCTTTAACTACTTCACAAAATCATGGATGAGCGAACAGTCCTTTGCCATTTCTTCCGGGGAGGTCTATGGACTTATTCATAATTTTCCAGACGTAAATGACGAAGCTTTGGGCGATGTTCCCATTCACGGATTTCTATATCTAAACGGAATTTTTCTAAAATCTACAGTTTTGATTAATGGCGAAGTAATTGTGCCGCCGCCGCATTTTATCGTCCCGAGAGGGTTTTAACTCTTGACTCTCGCCCGAATTAAACTAAATTTATTCAAATTATGACACCCGAAACCAAACAATACGCCAAGGAAACCTTGGCCAGAGCGGAAAGGGCTATTAAACTAGCAGACGATAGCAAAAAGAAAGGTAAATTTGCCCGCGAAATTACCTACTACTCTTCCGAAGTTGCGTTTCGTATGCCTATTGTTAAGAATAATGTGGACGCGGCAATTGTTACCTATCACGCCAATATCCTTCGCAATGATACGGTAACTCTCAGGGGGTATTTGGCCTTGGACGCGGAAGAAACAATTTGAAAATATTTATATGAAATACATTATCGCTTTTATAGCTTTTATCGTGCTTGTCCCAACCCTTTCAGTGGTTTGGCTTGTTCATTATAGTAACGCTAACGAGGCCATGGGGACCGTCTTAGTAGAATCCAATGAAGACGTGCGGCTTTACAAACGCTGGGATTCAAATAACGCAGAGTGGATCTATTTCACAAACAAGGGGAATGTTTATTCTAAATAAATATAAAAATCTATTAAATTTTGGGGAAGCAAGAAATTCCTCATTGACATTCGCAAAGAATCTTGATATTTTAACTCTATGACTAAGCAAGCAATTATCGAAGAAACTGCCGCATTTTACAATAGCGGTAATCGCGGGCAAACCTCTATTGGCTATATTTATGTAAATAAATATGGTAACAAATGTGGGGTAGGTCGCTGTATGACAGATGACGGCATCGCAGTGTTTGGGGGATTTGGGGATGATGTTATTGAACTTGAAAAAAAGGTTAAGGATTCCTATAGCGGCCTTGATGATATTTTGAAAGAGGAATATCGCGGCCATTCGGTTGATTTCTGGGCGGACATCCAAGGGTTTCATGACAATAGCGAGAATTGGGATAAAGAAGGAATTTCGTTTCGGGGTTTAGCATCTAAAGCATTCCTTCTTGAAAAATATTCCAGTTGACACTTAGCAAAATCCTAATACCTTCATTTTATGAACAAAGAATCAATTATCGAAGAGACGGCGAATTATTACAATTCGGAGAATCGTTCACTTAATAGTGGTGGGACCGGATGCTCGTATCTTGGCTCAAATGGAACTTGGTGCGGTTTCTCTAGGTGTTGCAAAAATGACGCCAAGACTATAGAGTCTCTTGAGGCTATGGATGATGTAGTAGGAACCCTGAATTGTTATGAACTTGATAAAAATGAGATTTCGTATGAAGAACTTCTCCAAGATCAATACAAAGGACACGAATTGGAATTTTGGAGAGACGTTCAGTTTCTCCATGACGGAAAAGAAAATTGGAATAAGTCTGGTCTGAGTGAAAAGGGGCAAAAATTTAAGGATAGGCTTATTGGAAAGTGGCGAGAGTAAAAGAAAATATTAATATGAATGGCACGCGCGAATGGTGGGACAATATTATATGGCAACAGGAAAAATGATCTCCCTCACAAGCGAAGAGGCAATTGAAATTTTAATTCGAATTAATGAAATTTCCTGCGTTAGGCAATATTCGAATGGGACAAAAGTAGTCATGGAAAATGGTGATTTCGAATTCGTAAAAGAATCTGCGGGTCATATCCAAGAAATAATTAACGAAATCGAACAATGAAACGCCAATTTATTAAACTCACCGTTAAAACTTCGGGCCTTGATATTCTAATCCCCGTAGATTCTATTGTTAAAATTTCTGAACCCGCCCATGATAATGGGGCACACGTTTATCGCGAAAATTCCGAAATGCTCCATACGCGAGAAAATATCGAAAATATTATCGAACTTTTGAAATAATATGATTTATTTGATTCTGTATGCTATCGCGGGGATCGTGGTTTTCTTTATTAATATCATTTATAATATGAAAAAGAATACATATAAAGGGCTTCACGATTTCTATATTATTGCTGGTATAGTATGGCCGATAACAATTTTCGCGGTTCTCTTCGATTTTCTTCGTCCATTTTTGGAAAACTTGTGGATTAAAATTGAAACCATTCTTTACAAAATATCTGGGAAAACCAAAAACTCATGACTCTTTATATTATTTTAGCTTATATTTTAATTGGATTTTTAATGTTTTGCGCATTGATTGTCTATGACATGCGATCAGGCGAATATTTTGGATTTAGTGGAGTCTATCTTCTTGGGTGGGTTCTTTGGCCCATCTTTGCTATTTCTTATATACTTTTCGAAATCCTCCCATTTCTTTGGGAAAAGTTTGAAAATCTTTTATATAAGTTTTCTGGAAAACAACGGGGGGAGACTTAATCCTTATGAATGAGCAATTAGAAGCGTTCGCTCGCAAAAAACTTCTAGAAGGTCTGCTAAAATGTAGCGATTCCGAACAACTTATTTTTAAGCGAATGTATTCTCATAAAAATCTTGACAACCCTATTTCAAATGTGGTCGCCGAAATGGCGACCGATAAGCTAAATTGGGCACTTAGTCAAGTTGAAGCTACCCTTAAGAACAAGAGAAAAAGAGAGCGAGAAATTTCTAAAAATGCAATTGACTTTTTGAGAATCCTTTAGTAATTTAACTGCATATGAATGACACGTTCTCTATTATCGTTCTTTTAATTCTATTGGTTCTCTTTGGAATCGCCTATATTACCAAATAAAATTAAAAATATTTTTATATGCCCTGCAATTGTGATTATATGGAGCCAAGCGAGAGTGAATTTCAATCCCAGCTTACTTGTCAGCACATTCAATATGTTCTAAAAACTTTGGACCGCCCTGTTCCACAATGGATCAAGGACGCCGCGAAAAATAGTTACGGGAATCCCAGCCGACTTAACGAGGCCGTAGTGACTCTTTGTGACTTGTGCCATGAACTTACCACCGAGCAAGAGGGCGCAATCATTTATGACGGGCGCAATCCAAGGGCGCGAGCACTCGCTGATTGGTGGGATCGCCATAAGGCGGCAGACAAAGCGCGAAAGAAAAAAGAACGGGAAGAGAAAAATAAACTAAAAGCAATTGCCTCGGCGAAAGACAAGCTAACCGCTGACGAGAAAAAGGCTTTGGGAATTGCGTGAATTCATATTGACAATTTGCTGCATATTGGATAATTTACACCCATGGAACTGTCCCTTAAAACCTTAAAAGATCGAAAGAAAGTCGCCGAGCACCTTCGGGAAAGGGCAAAAGATCCGGGTGAGGATAGTTATTATCAATATGGTTTGTTTCTAATTAAAAATACTCCAAATGCACTTGAGAAAGCGGCCAAGCTAATTACACGTAGCGGGCCATCATTTTATAAAATTAAGCCAAGCGACGGGTCAGCGCAGGCTTTGACATTTTACGGTTCATACCAAAAGAATATTGAAGCCATTGTTCGGCAATTGGAAATCCAGAGGGAATATATGGAGCCTTCTCAGGTAATTGCATGTGAGAGGCAATTGGTAATTCTTAAAAATCTAAGACAGGCAGAAACAATTGAGAATCTAAGACGCTCTCTTTCTATAGATCTACGAAATTCTATTTATTATCTTAATGTAGAAACGGAGCGCCTGACGCGCACGCGGGGCGCAAAGCTTATTGAGGAAAGAAAATCAAAAATTGAAAAATTAAAAAAATCTTTCGAACAGGAACTTGATAAATTCGCGCAAGACGATCAGGAATTGATTGAAAACATTTATAAATATCTAATATTGTGAAAGTAAAAGTTTCTTTAATTCTGGATATTCCAGATAAATATGCTGATGATGGATTACCTAAAAGCGATCCACTCACTCCATCGGGCACGCCTTGGGCCGATGCCTTTATTAGACAGGGAGTATTTGATAATTTTACGAATTACGCTAATTGCCAGCATTTACAAGATGCTTTAAAATGGGTGTGCGAGCCAAAATCCGTTACTCAACAGTATATTGTGGATACTCATAAAGAGTGGGCTGAAATCCTCAATAAAGGAAATAGAAACTGTCAAGTGGAAATTCTTAGCGAGAAGGACGGAAAGGAACAAATTGCCGCTAGGTTCGCCGCAATGGGATTCAGCGAGAAAGATCTGGTTACTTTGGGCTATGTGGAGGAAAAAGAACTTTACAAAAGCTCAAGGGAATGCTGACAAGGATTTATCCAAATGCAGCCGCCAATTAATAATTCTTGACACCCTTCAAAAAACAACCATACTAATCTCACTATGAAACAAGGAACCATTGCAGAACTCGCACAAACATATAAGGTCAATCCAATTCAAATGAATGGCGCGATCCACTTTCTTCTTGCTGTTGGTAAGGCGGAACTCGTCGGCCCTAAGGAACGCCCGGCAGGAACTAAGGGCAAGCCAAGTATGATTTATAGTGTTGACATTGAACCAAAAACTGAAGTATAATAATTTATCCGCAGGCTGTGAGATAAGGTGAGAGGTAATAAGGGCGGCGGAAGAAATTCCCCGCCCTTTTTCGTTGACAAACCCCTCATAATATTAATAATATCCCCATATGAATGAACTTATCGAATCTCTTAGGAGGGGAACTGAGCAGGCAATTGCACGCGGCGAAGAAATGAAACGCCAGAAAGAAAAAGACGACGCCCAAAAAGAGCTTTTCCGTCATGACCTTGCTAAGACATGGGCAGAAGCGAAGGCGCAATGCCTCCCCGAAAAAGCTAAACAAGCGGCCAGTGAAGGAAAAAATGAGGTTTGCGTTGTAGCTTCTGGGAAATACGGAAAATCTGAATTTGGGGTTGTTGAGGATGATCGCAGTTTTACGGGAGTCCTAAAGGATTGGAATACAAAAGGATCGGGGTTGAAATATTATTACCTTCATAAACTTTTGATTGAGGCGGATTTTAACGTTAGTGTTAAATATGAGTATGATGGTGGCGGGCAATGGAGCTGGTATAGCATTTACATTAATTGGTAATTAATTAAAAATAATATGGCAAAGTTTATTTCACAGTCTGGGCTACGAAACCTCAAAGAGGGGGCGGTTGTTTCGTTATGCGGAGACAATGGGAAAATACAAATTTTTAGTTGGAGCGGTAGAATTTCTGAATTAGTTTTAGAGGTTTTTGACGCGAATATTCAATTTAGTATGAAGGGCAAAGAAACTGAGATTAGTATTTATGGTTATGTTTCTAGCTCTAACGGCAAATATGAACTAATTGAAATTTATTTAAAATAATATTTTATATATGAAAACATACGCAGAAATACAGGGCGAGCCACCCTTTAATTGGTTTAATTTTTTGAGCCAAGAAAACATTTCATCCGAGGAATGGCAAGACGCTAAGATTAAATCAAGTTCATGGGTTACCTGCGCTTGTGGCAACCAATGCAGTATTATCCCTCGCTCAATTTACGGCGCGCCTCTTGATAATGAGCTAGAGGCATTAGGAGGGGGTCAAGGCTTTCATGGGGCAATCGAATTGAAGCTTAAAGGGGTGGCGCTGGAATACCTTAAACTTATTGAAAAAAGGTCCGCCTATTTGATCAAAAATATAAACGAAGAGATTGAAAGGGAGATTATGGATCATGAAGAAGAAATTAAAAGGCTCAAAAAACTACTTATTTCTTGATATTTGCGAAAAATAAGTGTATAACGAAGGCATGAAGGTCTTCTTATTTATGTCTTTTGTAGCAATTTGGCCTGTTTCTTGTCATGATAAGAACAAAAACCATTGCCCCGCGCCACCTCAAAAGCAGGTTTGCGAGCCTAAACCGCATTGCTATACTCAAATGCCCCTGATCGCGCCTGAGCCGTCCTTAGCTATGGGAAGCGCCTTTACATGCACGGTAATGCTAGGGGTTCTACGCAGGCGAAAGCCATAAAATTAGGTTGACAAATTTAATAAACGGTCCATTCTTTTCGCATGACTCGTCACAAAAAGCTCATTGAGCAAATAACCTCTCTTGAAAGTTCAATTTCTCAAACTCCGGTGAAGGCAAAGAACGCACGGAAATTTGAGTTAGATTCTAATTTTGCTTTCCAGTGCGGCGAAATGTCAAGGGTTATAGATAAAATGCTTCCTATCGTAAATGAGTATGCTAATTTTGTTGGACATGGGGAAATTTATTTAAAATGCGTTAATGCTTTGGAAACTTACCGGGATTTTCAGGAAAACAGATTAGCTTTTGTATCTGGGAAAGATTTCCCCGGAATTGAAGGTTAAATATAAACAAATTAAAATAATGGACACAATCCCATCGCCTCGGCCTAACGAAACCCTTGATGGTTATTATCTCCGATTGGTGGATACTCTGGAAGCAGAGCGAAGCTCATCGCCTACATTTCTTAAACAGCGGATTGCTATAGTTCTTAGTCTAATTGGAAATGTAGATCATTCAATTGGAAATGGCCCCAAGGCTGCCAAAGTGCGCGGCGAAAAACTAAACGATATTCGTCTTATCCTTAGCGAATAATAATATGGACATTAAAACCCTTGAAGAATTGATTCAAATTTTGGATCAAAATAAAATTAAATATTATGGGGAAACCTCCGAAACGGTCATTTACCCCGCCATGAAAAAAGAATACAAAGGATATATTAGGATTCATTTTAGTCCAGAAAATCCTCTTCCCGATGTTTGGGAAAGCATTCTTATTTCAAATATTAAAGGAATCGAGGTCTCTGTTTCTGGAACTCGTATTGTGAGCGGAAACGGTGCAATTGATGGTATGCTATTGCCGGAATATGCCATGCGGCGAGAAAGCCTTAACGAAAAGAGGAAATCGCTTGGATTCCAGCCTATTGGATATTGACTTTTCCAGCAAGCCTTTGTATTGTCGTTTATATGGATAAGATTTATAAAATTTGCTCAACAGAGGAATATGATTTGTTGGTGGAGAAGTTTGGGAAAGAGTATTGGAAGACCTCCAAAAGAGGTTGTCTTTCCGCTCTTGGGATGCATTCAGAAATTGCTATTTTCCCTCGCTCTATTTCTTTGTCGGGGAATTATTCTTCTAATCCTGAAGCGACTAAAAAACACAAACCTTGCCTAGAAATTGTTTCTTTTGATGAGGCGATGGCGGAAAATTTTAATATAAATACTGGGGATAAGTTTGAAGCTGTGAGGGATGAGCCTTTTTGTATTAGTCGTCTTAAAAAGGGTGGACCAATTACAGTTACGAAAATTTTGGAAACGGGCGGGTTTCTTGGAAAAATTCCCGGAGACATTTTTGATTATATTTTTAGGAACGATCCGCGCCAAATTAAAAAAATCAAATCAAAAACATCCATGACCCTCCGCGAGCAAATCGAATTGGCAAAAAGCTACTTAGGAAAAACAATTGAATACTCTGAAGGGATATCCAATACAGTTTCGGGGATTGTATTGGGAACAGATACGAATGCTCAAGTTGGGGGCGCTTATACCGACAGAGCGGAAAAACAAATCGCTAAAAATGGCTTTTTTGTTTCAATTTGGTTGAAAGAAAGTAAAGGATTTATTTTGATTGATGATCAGACCCCTAATTTTAAAATTCATGAGCCTATCATGGTGAACGGTTTTGAAGCCAAAGATCGCGGGGATTCTTATGGTTTTGGGTGCGCGAAGATTGGAAAGGAGTCCTTGAAAGCGGCGAAAACCTTTTTGGAAACAGTCAAATCAGACGGAACTAATAAGCCGGTCGAGTTTGTAGAGATTGGCGCGGGTAAATTTACTTTGGAAATTCTTAATAAGCTCGTTTGAAAAATAATTATTGACAGTCCTTCAATTAATGAAAAGTTTAATCTTAGGATTTATTTTGGGGTTCATGATGGTTTTTGGCGTATGGTGGCTTGAGACTCCAAATCCCCCATTAGTTTGCTTTCTTTTGGCGGTAGCCTCTATCATTTACCCTCTCAAGGTAAAGATAGATGAGTTAAGCACCAAAATTTATGAATTCGACAAAGATTGCGGCGGAATTCTTGTAGATTTCCTGAAATGTGTTGAGGGTAAAAAGGATGTTGACAATCAATAATTTGCTTGACAAGTTTCAATAATCCATTACCTTAATCCCGTTATGCCTGAGCAACAATTAATTAATTTGCAAATCACTCCCGGAGAGCTTTCCACAATTAAGTGTGGGGTTTATGCTCTTATTGGCAGACAGCGGGAAATTATCGCCTCGGCAAAAGAGCGGGGACAATTTATTCTTGTGGATATTAAAAAGGACGAATTGAAAAAACTAGAGGAAGTTTACCAAAAACTCTTGACAGCTTGATATATTTATAAATAATAGTCCTTATGAAAGACGTGGAATCTCATTACGCTTGGCTAGAGGATCATATCGTTGATTTTGCGGCCACCTTTAATATTGAAAATATGAATCGTGGTGTTATTGCAGCCCACGGCGATAAGTGTTATGGGTATAGATCTTATTGGAAAGAAAACGAAGTTCCTTTTGCGCTGGGGGTGGCAATTTATTTTCTAACTTATTTTCACCCTTTTAGCGAAACCGCTCGGGACACAAAAGACGGTTGGGTAAAGCCAGAACAATGGGTGGTTAATTTTTTTAATTCGAATAAAAACAAACTAAAAAAGTATCTGGAGGACTTCTAACCATATGAAAAACTTTCACGAAAAAGGAATTAAATTAATTCAAGAGGATAAGCGCGGGCAATGGGATTGTTTTATTGGTTTTATTTGGCAAACTACTTGCGAAACCAAAACAGACGCCTTGAATTGGCTTAACAATTAGCATGAAAACAATTTTTGTTTATACTTCCCCTTATTTTTATAAAAGGATCAGGGCTATGGCTTTCCATTATCTGCAAAATTTTCGAGTTTCAAAGAATCCGCTAGATCTTAAGAAAGCGCGATGCTTGTTCAGGCAGTCCAGCGCCCATAGAATGGTTTTTAAATAATTTTTAAGGAATAGGCTGATTTCGCTGCGCCTATTCCTTATTTTCTCATTGACAGATTAACAAAAATATCCAATACTACCTGTATGAAGTTTACCGCAGAACAAATTAAGCTTTTGGAAAGGCTCTTGGAAGAAAGAATTGATTATTTGACACTAAATTTTAAAGGTTTGGAAGATTCTATTCGGCTGGCCGAGAAAACTTTGAAAGAAATTAAAGACTTTTATCGTTAAATATTAATATATGAAAACAAAAGCAATTCGCGCCGCTGCCCGCACATATCACCAAAATCGAATCAAATCGACTGCTGAGAATCCTTGGAGCAAAGAGGAAGACCAAAAGGCACTGTTTGGGGCTATGGGAGAAGCGGGACTAGGAAAGCTTCACGCAATGGCCGGAACCCACATCGGAACAAAGCCCAACGGCAAGCTTTTTGTTGTCGATATTGGCGACGAAATCAGTTTTAAAACATATAAAGACTCCGCTGACTTTTTCAATTCTTTTCCTAAAGTATTTAGGCGTTGACATTAAAGCCCGAATTATTGATATTTAAATTTATTATTATGGAAAACGAAATATTGTGGAACGTATCCAAAACAATCTTGGAAAGAGAAAAGGAACCGCTTTTGCTTTCTCGTGTGGCGGCGGCAACTGGTTTGACTGAACTGGACATTATTGAAAGACTAATTAAATATTCTTCATCCAAAGGGACGGCTCAATTCAATATTCCCGCTACAAAAATAATTTCTTTGTCATAAAATTAATTCATTAACACTATGACTCTTTACACCCTTTTGGGCGGACGCTCAAAAAAGAAAATGGTTCGTCTGGAAACGAATTCTAAGGAAAAGTGCGAAAACTACAGGGATGCCCTTAAGGTCACTCGTAACAGCAAATACAAATGGTTTGAGATTCGCGAAGCACTGCCAGAGGAAGAGCTGAAAGTTCACAAATCGCAAAACGCTTGGACTAATTATGGGGCTTCTGGCCCAAAAATAATCAAATAATTCATATGGAAACAAAAATTCATTCACCCGCCGATATTGAAGTCGGCGCATATTATTTAGATCCAGATTTGAATCTTTTGCTTGGCGTCGGGAAAAGAAAAATCTTTACTTCGGACCAATTTCATTTTAAATGTTTAGTTATTATGCAAGGGAACTGGAAGGGGCGCGTGATACAAGAGGGGTTGTGGGAAAACGGATTTCAAAAAATTGATGATCAATTAGCACAAGAAATGTTGAGATGTGAAACAATTTTGATGGTCGCCAGACAATAAAACTTATTGACACGAGGGCTTGAATCTCTACAATTACGCCCATGGCTACACTAGAAGCTCAATTGAAAATCGCCCGCAAGAAAGTTGGTAAACTAATTTTTGGCACTTCTGAATGGGAAGCCGCTATGCAGATTGTTCGGGATCTTTGCGAAGCAATAGACTCCCAAAGGCCTCAAGAAGAGTTTTGCAGCGTGGATAGCGGATTCCATCGAACTCGTTTGAATTCAGGGCGAATCATTTAAATTTTATATTTTCTTTAAAAACAATATTAATATGAATATATTTATTTCTTACAGTAATATGATTATTGGGGCCGCAATGATTGCCTTTGCGCTCATCATGACAACTTCTGGCCTCAGAAGCGCAGTAATTTTCAAGGTCTTGCCTTTCTTTGGCGGGGTAATTCTACTCTTTAATGGCTGCAAGCTTATTGGTTTGATCTGAAAATATCAATATGGATCACGGAAAATTTTAAAACAAATAAGTATATGATTAAAATCAAAATTCCTTCCAACCCTTCCAAAAAACTTTTGACCCGGAGACAAATTCTTAAAAAAGATGGGGTTTACGCTTCAGAAAACAGTTTTGTTCGTTTCGTTGTAGCTTCTAATGTTTGTTTTATTATAGGCGATCAGTGCCCTATTTATGTATCGGGAGATTTTGATATGGACACCCCAAAGTATTACGAAACGAGCGAAACAATCGTATTTGAAAAAGATCAATAACGAAATTCCCGATTTTATTTGTTTTGTTATTAATTAGAATAAGGGCGGCGGAAATTAATTATTGACAAACACGTCAAAATTTCAATAATACCACCATATATGGCAATAGAACTTTCCAAACCGAAATATCAAATCAATGAACGCGTGAGGTTCATTTATGATTCCAAACCCTATTACTCCACATCCGCAGAGTATTCGATTGCTCGCGGGGATGTAATTGATTCTCATTTTGACAGTATCAAAGGCGAATGGGTTTACATTATTGACCCTTGGAACGCGGGTTACGCTGGACATAAAAAGCACAATATTCCAGAATCCGCGATTAATCCCTCATTTGATGCGATTGAGGCACTAACTGAAAAGGCCTCAATTACTTTGTGTAAATATGATATGGATGGAGATTCCGCTCATAGAAATAGGAAAAATGAAATTGAAAATAAAGATTTCCGGGAGATTATCGTAAATGGGTATAGGGTAATCCGGGCATCGGACGAAAACGCCATCCACAAAGCGATCCAGAAGGCCGACGAGGAGGCCAAAAACATCGCGCATTGGAAAGACGCAGAGGGGCGCGAAGCGGTGATTAATTCCTTCGCCGTAGTCCGTAAGGTCGAACCATAAACAACATCTTCGTGAGTAATTACAAATCATTTGCCGAAAAGGTGAAAAAAGCAAAAACTTTAATTGATTTGAAAAAGCTGGGAGAATTGCTGACTCGTCTTTACGATGCCTGAGCTCTAACTATTTCAGAATTTCAACGGCTGGATGCCAAGATCATTGACGCGGAAATTTCGATGGCCGGGTGAATTAATTATTGACTTCATAAGAACAACCCATTAGCTTCATTTATATGCAAAAAAACATTAAAGTTAATTCAGAAAAATCCGCAAAAACCATAATCGCCACGTTGAAAAAAATGGGATATGCGTGGCGCAGTAACCGCGTTCAATGGAGCACGAATTATCCAATCATTATTATTTCTTCTGAAAAGAAAGAAATGTGGGGAGATGACCACCATAATGTTGAAGGTGGAAAACAACTTTTTTGGCCCGAAGATGCGACCGAAATTCTTTCTGAGTCTATTGAAATTGAAATTCGCAATGTGGCGGGACATACTGCTGTAATTTCCGAAGCGAAAATTAAAGTGGGATGCCAGTTTGTGAGTTTTGAGAAATTTGACGAAATCGCTGAAGCCGTCAAGAAAGTTAGGGGCAGTTGATAAAAAGTAATGAATTACACAGTTTCAAAAGCAAGCTGGGAAAAGCAAACTATTTATATCCTAGAAAACGGTTGGGTTCTTACCGAGGAACATAATCAATGTTATGGTTATTTTGTAAAAAGCTTGCGATCCCCACAAGGAAAAGTTTGGCTAGCCTGCAATGGCGATAGACACTTATATTATAATGAAGTGTTTAAAACAGATAAATATATCGCTTTGCCAGATTTTGCGGCTGGATGGAAGGAAACTAAATTCCCTGAGTTGGTTCGCTTTGATAAATCATTTTATAAAAGGATTGACAACTAACCGAATTGTTACATAATACGGCCATGCAAATAACTTCTATTGGTTTTCTAAACACTTCTGAAGGTGTAACACTGGTTGCTTGCACCCTAGAAAACTCTCATGGTTTCCGCCAGAAGGTTTCTCGGGAAGAGTTTGAAAAGGTTCGCGGCGATCAAGAACAAATGAAAAATCTTTTCCTTTTGAAATATGAAAATTAGAATGGATACTAATGGAAATAAAACACTTTATTGTTTCTACGGTGGCACAAATAGGAAAATCCAAACAAATGGAAATCTACCGCGCACCCACAATGACGGCATCGGACCTTGGACGCAAAGGGAAATTTTGGATTATTTTCAATCCGGAAGGGATCGCATTGCGAATCCGTAAATATTTATTTTAACAAGGTTGGTGAGCAGCACGGAAAGCAGACGTGCGGGACTAGAGAAATCCGCGAACGGCAGGACAGAGGCCCCTCTAGGGTAGCGACCGTTGAGCATAATCCGATTAGCGCCGGATCTCACTAACGCCACTTTAAACGATGCTCCGAAATGTGGCAAAATTGATAATTCTTTTTCATTTAAAAACTTTTAATATGCAATTCTTTTCGGACCTATGGGAAATATTTAGCAATAAGCCGCCCATTGAAAATTCGTCTCGGCTTGAGGAAACAAAAAATTCAAATGAGTTATTTTTTTCTGTGGTGTCATTTAGCGGGGAATACTATGTCTTAATGGTAAGGTTAGGGAATAGGGCGTGGAAATACGTAAAAGAAACTCGTGGCGACCGTTATGACAGTTTAAGGATTCTTAGTCGTTATGATCAGCCTGTTTTGGGACGCTTTGAAGAGTTGAAAACTTTGGCGAAAAAATATAAACAAAATCCTAATCTTTATTACGAATTTATTGCTCAAGAGGATAAAAAATATAACGATGCACGGGAAAGAATTTTAAATAAAGAAAAGGAATATCGCAGCAAAACCTTTGAAATCTGAATTGATTTATGAAAAAACGATTTAAAAATGGATGTTGCCGCGAATTTATCTATAGGGTAATAGAAACGAATCCAATTAAACCAATTCCAAATAATAACCCTATTTGCTACAAGCATTTAAGAAAAATTAAAGAAAATAGATAATCTCAGAGGACGCGGAATGATTAAATGATTTGACATTGGCGGGAAATTAGCTAAAGTTTGGACATGAAAAAAAGGATTGTTGTCGCAAATGAACATACGCTAGGGATTATTTCTGGCCCCGAAATTTTGCCGGAATTTAGCTATTTAGAAATTTTGCGCGCATCAGTCCTGAAAGGCTCACCTTTTGACTATCTTAGCGGAAGGGTTTTAGTCGGCCCTAACTGCAATATCCGCTTGGCCACACTTGCGGATTTTGAAGCATTTCGGGTTTCTTCCAAAGGGTTTTTTGAAAATGAAACAGAATATGAAATGATTCGATAAAAATATTTAGTTATTGACAAATAGTTGGAATTATAAAAAATAGCCTCATGGACACAGTAGTTACCAGACAACAAATAATTGATTTCGTGAATGCTCAACCTGATGAGAGACCTGTCGATATGAGAGAATGTATAAATTCAGAGCCTTTTTGCGGATGTGTTATGATTCATTACGGACGGGAGGTTTTAAAACTTTTTTCGTCGAAGGATTTTTTTGGCTGCGGGGTGGCGCAGTGGATAGTAGAGGATGGGCTGGCCCCTTATATTCATATTGAAAATTACGAAAGTATCGGTGATATTCTCAATATTAGTTTTGACTTTGAGGGGAATTACGGACAAATTAAAGCAAGATTGTTGCAAAAAAACTAAAAAAATCATTTATATGGGATATACTCACTACTTTGAACAAACGGGCGGAACCATTCCGCAAGATAAATGGGACGAACTGCTGGAAGCCGTTGGGCCAATCTTGAGAGATCATGCGGAAATCATCTGCTGCAATTACGATGAGCCCGAAGGAAGCCCAATCGCTGATGAAAACGAAATCATTTTTAACGGCAAAGGCGAAGACGGACACGAAACATTTGTTTTGACTCGCGAAGCCAGCGGTGAATTTGAATTTTGTAAAACGGATCACAAGCCCTATGATAAAGTTGTGGTGGAGGTTTTGCAACAAGTCAACAAAATTTGCCCTGAATATTATAATCTTGATAGTGACGGCGGATCTGACATTTTCCAATAGGGACAAGGGGCGGCAAATTTAATTATTGACATATTAGTTCGGTTATTGAATAATAAGCGCATGACAGCAATTAAAGCTCTTTGCAAACAAACTGGAACCATTCCAAAACAATGGGATGAAATTGATGGCCCGGATTCTGGCCATGGGGTGGATCATTATTTTATGCACGCTGTAACAGAGGAAGTCTGGTATGCGAATGAAGATCAGGGAGACTTTTCTGTTTACTTTTGTTCTGAAGATGAAGAATAAGGGGCGCGGGTCAAATGATTTATTTAAATAGATTAGAATGTTTAACTATTTGAAAAGGTTCATTTAATACAATTAACTACACCGCATTACATATAACTACACTGCTATGCACTCATTCATTTGATCAAAGCCCGTGTAAGGCGTTCTGAGAGCAACCAGAGGGTAATAAAGAGGGTTGAAAGCAGTCGAAAAAAGCACAAAATAATAAGGAATTAGACGTGGTTTTGGACGGCTTGGAATGACTGGAAAGCCTTATGGAATAAGGCTTCTACCAAACATAAACCATAATAGAGAATATAACTATATATAAGTCCCATAGAGAAACAATAAGAAAAATGCAGGAGTGTTGAAAATTTTGGGGGAATAAATAGGGGTTCGCAGAAATTTATCTAATTTTACTCGTAATTTTAAGTTAATAGTGGAAAAACTACTAGTTCAAGTTTTTTTGAACAAATATAACTCATTAATAATCAATAAAAATATCCCAAGCAAAACCCAAGGTATCCCAAGGTGAGATAAAATGTCACAGAGAAAAAACAAAACAAAAATTAGACCCATTTAAGGCATTTTAAATAATTAGGCTGTTTTATATTTCATTCATTTTCGATCAATTTCGGCAAATTATCGAATTTTTCGACAATTTTTGATACGAAAAAAGTGTTTTTCCCTATAGCTCCAAGAAATCACTTTTCTATATTCTATAAGGGTTCCAGCGTTTTCTGAATATTTAATTGACAAAAAAGGCACGATCGAACACACTAGCTCTATGGATAGGTTTGATATTTCTGTTGCGATATTCATTGCGTGGGCGGTTATTCTGGTTTCGATACCCTTTATTTTGGGCGGACCTAACAAAACCCCATCAAACCCAATCCCCGCGCCTGCCCTCTATTGCGAAATTGACGGAATCAAGCTCTATAGGGTGAAGGATGAGAGAGGGGATTGGATTTATTTTAACGAAAAATCAACAAAAACTGATTAAAAAGTCTTTTTCCCTATAGTGCGGAAAAAATAAATGGCAAAAAGATTGACTGCCGCGCCCCTTTATCTAAACTTGCGGCCATGAAAGGAATCCTACTGAGGTTTGAGAAAGACGTAAAGCATGCCACCGATGTAGTGGGGCTGGGCCTTTATTCCGCATATTTTAGCGATGAATTTAATTTATATCAGGGCGACCTCCACATTCCGCCCGATGAAGATAAAAAACTAATTAAAAACAAAAAGAAAACTGGGATCGTGGAAACCTTTGGTAATTTCTATTTTGGATTTTCCGACTATAGGCAAATCAGGCGCTGGATGTATGATGACGGGATTTTTGATTCTCTCCAAGCTGAGGGGTTCTATCTTGGAATTTACTATGGGGATATCGTGAAAGGCAACACGCAGGCGATGATTCAAAACAATAGTAATTTAAAACTAATCAAAAAGGTTCCCGCCCACGCTGTTGCAAGAAAAGTAAAGAAAATTCCTTATTTCGGAGCTATTGACCCTAGAAATTCTAATTAAAAATCTCTACTATTCATATATGGATATTAACAATCTTAAGTCAGGCGATAAATTTAAATCAAAAGGAAATAAATATAATCCGCCCGCGACCACCATCTACACGCTCCAGAAACTTCCCGATTTTGATTTGTGGGTTCTAGTTTCTGACTATGGGGTTTCCAAGCCGGGCATCCGAAGGTTTAACTACTGGTGCGCGCCGCAACCCTCCGCAATTCAGGCTTTCGGGCACGCGGAAAACGAATTTGAAAAGATTATTTGATAAAAAAAGAGTTGACCCGCGCCGGGTTATTAACTAATGTCTTTTTAGATGAAAACAACGCCAATCTTTTCTGATTCAATTTTTGGATACTATCTCAGCCAGCATAGCGAGGGCGGTCGGAAACAAATTGATTCTATTTTTTGCTATACTAAGGGTGACGGGGGATTCCTCCGCGCCATTTATTACAAAACAAAAAAACGCTCTACCCGGACAGAATCGCGAAAACAAATTTATTTTGTTCCAAACGAATTAGCGGACCCGAAACTAATCAAAGCAGAATTTACCCGCGCCATGCAATTTTTTTCCGCAAAGGATGGTATGCTTTGGGGAGCCTATTACGAACTTACCAAGCTGGGAAAATTTGTGGAAATTAATGTTTGACATGGGATAAAGAATAGCTAATCTCCCCTTATGACTCTGGACGAAAAAGTTGCTGCCACAATCCGCTTCGCTTCTTCCCTTATTAGGGCGGGATGGAAAACAGATGCCGCAATTGTTAATTCTCAAAACCTCTACCATCTTTCTAAAAAAAGAATGAGAGTAGTTTCCGCCGCCGTTGAAAATGCTGTATTGTCTGGCAAAGCTGTAGAAGAATAAAACAATATCCTTTTTACTTATGAAAATAATTCTCCTACCTCCGGGCAATGGTAAAGGTTGGCGAGCGGAAATCCACAATGGACCAGAGGGAACCCGTGGAGAAATTCTAATTCGTTTTAGTAGGTTTAAAGATGCTCATCCGTTTTTGCAGTGTGATTCGCCGGACTATTATATGGTAGAATTTTGGACCGATAAAGAAGAGAGGGCTAATGCAGCCTTCGAAATCTTAAAAGAAATTGAAAATAACTATCTTGCATCTGTAGTTCTCGCCTCTTAATAATGCGGAGTTTTAAGGGTGGACATTTTTTTGGGTTAATTTATTTTTTGTATATGAAGTTAAGTCAATTGCTCGCGAGCTGTTTCTGGTCTGCATCTTATGACCTTACGGACATTGCTCGCTTTGTCAGGGTTGTTGGAAAGGCTCGCGATCATAGCGTGAAACGCCCTAACAGTGCCGTTGGCGCTGCCCTTTACAAATCAATGGGGCTATAAATCTTTTTTAATGAAAAGCATATGAAAACACTAATTCGCACCACTTCTTTGGAGGATAATGAAACAGTTATTAAAATGCTGGTTTCTTTTGGATTTGAAAAGCCAATTAATCTAGGAAATTTTGAAAGTTATAACTATATCGTTGTTGGCTACGACAACTCTAATGTTTTGACAAGGGCTAATTCAAAATATACCAAATATGATATTTCATTCGATTGGCCCGCCGATGCAACAAAAATCCTTGCACTTCGACCTGAAAAGAAAATCAAAATTTTTAATGTTGGAACGGATGGTTATGAGGCCACTGTTTCAAAGGCTAATCTCGTGGTGGGTTGTCAAACCATTAGTTGGGAAAAGTTCGCGGAAATCGAAGCGGCCCGGAAAGAAGTTTTTGAAGAAAATAAAACAGAATATCCCGGCCCTTAGAAACGAGACAACGGGTTGTCTTAAAATGCGGGATTGTTTTTTCTTGTCATTCGCAAATTATCTAATAATCTTGTCTTTATGAGAAACAAATCGAAAAACAAATTGATTCGCGTTAGGGTTTGCCCGGACGTAATGGCGACCGATTTCAAGGGGGAATGGCACACTGGCTGGCGGAAGCCCTTTTCACAAACAATTGCTTTTTATTATAAAAAAGCTTGGTATTCTCTTCACGAGCACAATATTGTGAAAATGAATTCAAAAGAAAAAGCCCTACAGGGTGTGAATTAAAAAAATAATCCTTGCAAAATAATCCCTATTAACTAAATTCATCCATATGGAAACACAAGTTACCTCAATCGAAATTTCCCCCGTTGTTCAAAAACGCGCATATGACAAGCGGTTTTATGTCGAATCAACTTTGAAGGCGAAAAATGGGCATTCTTGCACCTATCAAATTTCCAGCCAAAAGAAAAAGGACTTGCCCGCCGCCATCGAACGCGCTAAAACTTCAGTCGCGGGAGGCGGAATGTTTTTCACTGATACCGGGATGGTGATCTCAAAATGGGAAATGGGAAAAAAGGGCTTGCAACCCGCCGCAAATTGATTGGCCCGCTGGAGCTTTCCAAGCATAACGATTATAACGCGGAGTTAATCGCCCGCCCCGCTCTAAAAGGCCGAAAGGGGGAAAGGCCAACAATTTTCTTGCAACTCTAAATAAATCACTTACCTTTCATTCATAACCAACTAACACCATGGCCAGCAAACGTCTCCGCTCAACTCTTACCCGCCGTCAACGTGTCACTCATATTCAAAATGAACGCGCATTGAAGGAATATTTTAACTTGCTTCGCGAGGCCCGCCTTTCCAATCCGGTGCCCGCTCGCAAGGTTTTTGAATCTGTGAAAGCAATGCAGCTTCATCCCGCCGAAAAAATCAAAGTCGCAAAGGACGGGAAACTGTTTTTCCAAGCGCGCGTAAAGGGGAAATTCCAGCCCCGGCAAATTGTGGACCTTAGCGCCCATTAAAATATAAACAAATAAATTCCCGCGCCCCTAAAAGCATTTGAGTTTTCAATGGGGCCGGGCAACTTAATTATTATGTTTATTATCCATATGGAACTTATTTTTGCTTTTATTTTTATCCTTCTTTTTGTCAAATCTTATTGCTCAGCTCAAGACTGATCACCCCGAAAAACGCTTAGTTTTCTTTCTTGTCATTTAACTAAAACTAACCCATCTTTCGCTCGTATGAAAAAACAAATCATCGCAATTGCAATCCTCGCTGAATTTCTCGCCACCTACCCGGTGCAAGTCATTCCGGAAGGAACTCACGAACTCATCGTTATTTCCGACAAAGGGGAACTTCGGATTGATGCCCGCAAGGATACCGCCGCCGAGTCTCTGATTGATTTCCTTGCCTCTGATGGCTTTGACAAGGAAGTGCTGCAATCGGATCTGAAGGTGACAATCTCGGTTTCCGACTATGCGGATACGGTGCCCGATGCTCCAGAAGATGAGCAAGAGACCGAGATTGATGAGGCGGTCTGAAATTCCCCTAGGAAATAAAAACAATACAAAAAATAAAAATGGCCCGCGCCCCACCCTGAAAAGAAAAGGTGATTGGACAAGGTTTTATTTTGGGAATTAAAAATTGAATAGAAACTCTAACCTTTGGGAAGGGAATAAAAATGGTTAACTATCATAAGAACTAATAAACATATCTAAAGTATATTTCCCGCGCTTCTTTAACTAGGGGCGCGGGATTTCTGTTTTAAAAATGCTTAGTTTTTTGTCTAGACGCAGGCACGTTATTAGCTAATAGTTCCCGCATGGATCGCAAAACTATTGAATTGCTTTTTCGGATCGAATGCCGTCAACACAAGATTGAAGGTGTTAAGCTGGCTTGGCGCGATAAAAAGCAAAGCCCCCATGGATTGGCTTGCGCCAATGGGCCGGAAAGAACCATTTACTTTTACCCGCTCGCAACCCTATTAGGAGAAAAAACAATTGAAAAAATCATGCGCCATGAATTGGCCCATATTTTGGATCATGACGAGCGCGGCCAGTATGAAAATGAAAATGGCAGATTCAATGCGCATGGTAAAAATTGGCGCAAATATTGTAAACAGCTTGGATGCCCGCCTACGGCAAAACTTGTTCTAACGCAAGAGGAAAATAGAAGGCTCGCCGTCGCCTGAAAAATGCGGAGTTTTTTCACTTGGATTAAATAAAACCTATTCTAGTTTCTAGTCATGTCATTGCCAACCCCTGCTAGCGTTAAATTTATCCTTCGCGAAGAGCCATTAGCTTATTGCCCGCGCGAGCTTAAGCTAGACACGCCGGAAAGGATAAATGATTTCCTTAAAACCGTTGTGGCCACAGATGGATCATTCGAGGCGGGTAAGGAAAATTTGATTTTGATTTGTTTGGATGCTCGTTTGAATTTCACGGGATATTCTATTCTATCGGTTGGAACATTGACAGAGACCGCCGCGCATCCTCGCGACATTTTCCGCGCCGCGATACTGGCAAATGCATGCTATTTCATTTTGGCTCACAATCACCCAAGCGGGGAAGTAAGCCCTAGCCGGGCAGATGAGCAAATGACTAGAAAGGTTGACGAGGCCGCTGCAATCATGGGCATTCGTTTTTTGGATCATGTCATTTTTTCTACTGGCTACCCTACGCCCGGAAAATTGCCATATTATTCCTTCAGGGAAGGCGGATTCATTCGTTAAAAATGCGGAATTTATTTCGATTCTTTTCTTTCCTTTGTTTTAGATAAAAGCCATATTGGTCACGTAATGAAAACGCAAGAGAACATGAAACACACGCCGGGGCCTTGGAATTACGGAATCGCATCCGAATGTATTATTACTCCCCAAGGTCATGAGATTGCTAGTTTAGCAGATTCAGACTCTACTGAAAAAGAAACCAATGCCCGCCTCATCGCAGCGGCTCCGGTTGCGCGGAAAAATCGCCATCGCCAAGCAATACGAAGATATCTGCGATTGGCTCTATAGGGAGCGCATCGCCCCCGTCATTGAGTGCTGGTAAAACCCCGCCTGATGAGATCCCCGGCACGGGATCGAAACGCCTCCGGGCGTCGCGGCATGCAAACCAACTGCCCACCTAATCCCCCTATGAAACACGCGCAAGCAATCGTATTTCCCGCCCGTCGCCACAATCTTAACCGGCGCGTGCGCTCATCAAGCGTTGAAACCCTTAAGACTCTGGCACTCGTCACAATGGCTGTGCTAGCTCTTGCGGGGATCATCGTGGCAGATAACTACAATCCACCCGCGCCAGATATGAGCAAGGCCCCGGCATGCGTGAGAGAATTGCTTTTGATTAAATAATTATTCCGATATGAAAATTACCGATATGAAAACACGCCCCACAAAAGAACAAATCGAAATCCTAGCTGCAAAAGCTTCGGACCCGGAACCCGTATGGGATTTTGTCGGATCTCTCCCCTTCGGATCAACCCTGCCCGACAATCTTGCAAACCTAGCTATGGATGCACGTTTGTATGGATGGGATAAAAGCATTGTGGACGCAATTCGCGAGGGAATCAAAATGGCGGTTTATTAAATTATAAGTTGACCGGCGCGGGAAATCCAATTAGTTTCTCCCTAATGAGTGCAACCCAAACGATTCCAGAAAGCGAAACCATCGAATGTGAAGGCGTGAAGTTTTATTTTTTGGATTTGATGGAAGATGATAGCCGCAACTTTATTCTATACGTCTTGCTAGACGGGGAGTGGGTCGCGGCTGATTATGTCTGCCCATTCTACTGCCGGGATATGACTCTCAATTTTCTTGCGACCTATCTTAAGCAAGTTGGCGCGCTTTCCGTTAGCGTGGAGGATTTCGGGCCGGACCAATAAAAACTAAACAAATCTAAACAAAGTTGAGCGGCTCGCCCCCGCTCTTTTTTTTGTGCCTGTATCAAAAAATTGCATGCAATATTAATGATTGGGGAAATTGATAGTTTAAGCT